>Ga0316611_1000003_pt1 | contig 214817 bp, 181 predicted proteins | sample MIS2016202_MG_FD_207675 | JGI IMG/M metagenome (GOLD analysis project Ga0316611, IMG submission 207675) | Microbial mat bacterial communities from Middle Island sinkhole, Lake Huron, Michigan, United States - MIS.2016.202 | ecosystem: Environmental > Aquatic > Freshwater > Lake > Sediment... | reverse complement strand
GCAATGGAAGCGGGAGAATGTGCCCCAGGTGTTGAAGCACCGCAGTGCCTATCTCAATGGAGAGTTCTCTAGGATGCCGTGGCTAGCATGAGTATATCTACTCATCGCCAAATTGAGATGCACCCTGGGGGATCAGTACAAACGGGAGAAATTGATCTGTTTGGTTTTTCAGGTAATGGTGGAACCTTAGATATTCAAGTTGGGGGCAACATTACCACCCAACGAATTGATGGCCAAACCTCCAGCGGGGTAGGGGCAATGGTGACAATGCAGGCAGGGGGGGCAATTAACGCAGCGGCCATTGATACCTTCTCCACCAATATTCAAGGCGGAAACGTTGAATTGCGAGCCACTGGTAACATCAACGTGTCCCAAATTAACAAAGAAAGAGACCCTCTCGATCCCTCATTTTTCCTCCAAAACGGCAATATTACCCTGATTAGTACCCAAGGCGGCATCAATGCCGGCCCCCTTTTTAGTAGCGCATCCCAAACCAATGGCGGCAACGTCACCCTAACCGCCCGCAACAATATTACAACAGACAAAATTCAAGCTTTTACCACTGGCGCGAACCGTTCCGCTGGGCAAATTAATCTCCACAGCACCCACGGCAATCTGGATGTCACCAGTGGTGAATTAAATACCGGCGCAGGGACAAATAGTAATAATGGAGGAATGATTAGCCTGAGGAGCGATCGCGGCAACATCAATCTCGGATCCATGAATACCTCCGGCGGCCTCAACGGCGGCGGCGGCAACGTCACCATCCAAGCCGGGGGAGCCGTCACACTCCTGCGGGAAGAAATTTTTGGCCAAACCCGTGGCCCTGCTCAAGCGGGCAATGTCGTGATTGAAGCCGCAACCTTTCGATTAGCCGAAGGTGCAAGAATCACCTCCAGCACCAGGGGGGCCGGCAACGCCGGAAATATCCGGATCAACACCAGCGGCGCAATCAACCTTGATGGCACAATGACCAATGGCAACAACGCCGCAATTTTTAGCGGCGTTAACACCGGAGCCACCGGCCAGGGTGGGGTGATCACTCTCGAAGGCAGCGCGATCGCCCTTAACCATGGAGTGCAAATCTCCACCAGTACCAACGGTTCAGGCAACGCAGGCAATATTAACTTGCGGGGGAGCGATCGCCTCACCATCCAAGGTTCCGATGGCGTGCGATCCAGCGGCGTATTTAGTGAAGTGAACACCAACGCCAACAACGCTAGTGGCGGCACGATTACCGCCACAGCCCCCATCATCAACCTCAACAATGGCGGCGTGATGAGCGTCAACACTGGTGGTTTAGGCAATGGGGGTAACATTGTTCTCAATGGTCAAGAAATCACCTTTAGCGGCATTGGGACGAATAGCCTCAATAGCGGCTTGCTCAGTACCGTCCAACCCTTGGGCATCGGCAACGGCGGCCAAATCCAAATCAACACCACCAACCTCAATATTCTCAACGGGGCGCAAGTAAACTCCCGCACCGAAGGCCGAGGCAATGCCGGGGTGGTGGGGATTACGGCCCAGGGAACAACGACGATTAACGGCGGCTTTGTCCTCAGCGATGTGGCCGCTGGGGCGATCGGCAATGGTGGCAATATTAATGTCCGCAGTGGCAACTTAAACCTGCTCAATGAAGGCAAAATTTCCACCAGTAGCCTCGCCACGGGCCGCGCCGGGAATATCACGCTAAATGTGAGCGATCGCCTCTCCACCAACAACAGTTCCATCACCGCCACCTCCAGCCAATCTGGGGGCGGTGATTTAACCATCAACGCACGGGATACCCACCTCCGCAACGGTAGCCTGATCAGTACCAGCGTCTTTGATGGCACAGGGGGCGGCGGCAATATCAATATTGATTCCTATATTTTCATTGCCCTTGAAGATAGTGATATTCTCGCCAATGCCTTTCGGGGTGATGGGGGGAATATTCGCATTAATTCGGCGGCGTTTTTAGCGGATTTCTTTTCCAGTGGGGCGGCCTTTTTCGTCGGCAATACCGGCAACTTCAGCCAGTTTCGTGGCAATAATCGCGTCGATATTTCCGCCTCCTCCACCTTTGGCCGTAGTGGCGAAGTCTTTACCCCTGACTTCACCTTTTTACAAAACTCCCTCTCGGCACTAGATGACCGTTTTGCCAATGTTGCCGATGCGTTGCGGGGCAGTTGCATCACCCGCCAAAATGAGCAACAGGGGAGTTTTGTCGTCACCGGAACCGGGGGAATGCCCGTCAACCCCAATGATCCCCTGCGGGGACAGTATGGGGCGAGCCAGGTGCGATCGCTCGGCGAAAATATCACCACCCTCCCCACCCAAACCCCAACCCCCCAATGGCAACCGGGGCAATCTGTCACCGAAGCAGCGGGGATCATCGTCACCCCCACAGGGGAAATTGTGCTGGCAACCGCTCCCCAGTTACGGGCGATACAATCCGCCAACGCTTTGATCTGTACCGCAGATTAATTCCTTAATCCATCCGGGAAGCACAGCAAAAAGCCACAACCACCGTAGAGATAAAGAGAGCGGTACAGAACAAATCTACCCAGGTATGCCAGGTTTGGGAGTGAATCAGAGTCATTCCTGCGCGGGAGAAACTAGCTCAATGGTATCAGATTGGACTGAATGATAGTAGCGACTTATGCGTTAAGGGAAGATAAAGGTTCGTAGTGTGGACTTCAGTCCGCCCCCCCATCGTCTCCTGTTGGGGGCTGTTATCGCGTTTTCGGTACTCATGAGGTCAAGATGTACGGAGCCGATCCCCAGGATAAACATCCCATGGCGGGATTTCCCCAGGTCTGTTTTATCAAAAATACGGTCACGAACCCCAACATCATCATTGGGGATTATACCTATTACGTTGACACTCTCAGATCTAAAGACACTGAGATTCTGCGGACAGAGTAGATTTTGGTATTGTCCAAAGTCTGACTCTCGCTACGGTCGTCAAACACCGTCTACCCAGTTGGCTAAGGTCTAAGCCTAGCTTTCTGGCTACTTTTCTGAGGATATTTGCAGCCCCATTCAAATCTGCATTAACTACAAAACCATGAGCTGAACGATATAGCCCACGTTGAACACGCTTTCCCGATGCTTTCCACCCTGCCGGTTTTTCACCGTATTTGGGTAGGGAGTCTCCATCTAAGTAGCTAGCTTTTGAAGTGTAGCTTTCTTCAGTTTCTTGGTATCTGATACCGTGTAATTCACAAAGCTGTTTCAGCCTGTCTTTAAGTTTAGCCAATGGCATTTGAACAAACTTTTGATTGTTCAAATTACCCAGATCAGCATTAGCTTTAAATCCATCGTTCCAACCGATCACTAATGTACCAATTCCATATTTTAGGCAGTGGTCAATAATCAGTTTTGCAGCTTTATTTGTACCATCACGTATTTGATGGTTACGCTTACGGGTTACACGGTCTAACCAGCTATCCCAATAAGCTTCTGGTTTACCTTCCTTCCTAGTTGATACTTTCTTATTCCAGAGCTGATTCATAGCCTTCATTACACGGGAATCAATCAAGAAAGAATTTCCCAAAGTATCAACACAAGCAGCAAGATTATCGGCAGTGCCAAGGTCAATAGATAACGCTTGATTAATGTCTAAATTATGGCTTTTCTGGTCAACACTATAAGATAACTCAAGGTAAAAAGCCCCATTTTTGGGAAGAATAGTAAACTCTTTAACCCTTGAATAATCAAAATTAGAAGGCATTGGTAGTTTCAAATCTGACAGACCAAACCAACGTCTAACTGTTAAACCCAAAGAAAATCGCAATTGTCCATCAATAAGCTTAGGTTTTTGACCTCCACTATTGGGGTAAGCCACTTTAAACAACTTAGTACCTTTAAGATAATCAGGTATTTTAGGCTTAAAATGTAACTCCTCTTTAAGGTATTTCTCCCTGAGTTTTTTAAAAGAATTAAAAGCCTCAAGTACAGACAATAGTGTTTGTTGCGCTGGTGTGGATGGTAAAGACTGAGCAACAATTGATTTAGAAACCGATGGTTCATAAGCTAAGTCAAACTTACCTGTTAAAATCTTGCCAGTCTTAAAAAATATTTGGCGAGCGAAATAAACACCAGTGTTGTAAAGCTTGCCTGATTGCTCACACAAATACCTTAAAATTGCTTCTGTTCCTTTGTCAGGGTGCAACAATATTTGTTGAACACCCATCAATTTTTTGGATTTAGGCATATCCTTTTTAGTTGACTGAATCCAGGTTATCAGCTAAGTTAGTAGTTGTCAAGTAGTTTGCCAACTAATTTTTTATGCTATCACAAGACGACTACAAAGCCCATAACCACGTTAAATATATGCTAAATTACCATTTTGTCTGGATACCTAAACGGCGCAAAAAAGTTTTAACTGGCAATATATCAACTAGACTAAAACAGATTTTTTTGGATTTGGCTGTAGAAAAAGGATGGGATATTTTAGCATTGGAAGTCGCACCAGATCATGTACATTTGTTTGTCAGCGTCAAACCAACCGATACACCACATTTAATTGTTAAATCGTTCAAAGGACGTAGCAGTAACTATCTCAGAAAAGAATTTCCAGAACTCAAAAAATTACCTACATTATGGACTAACAGTTACTTTGTCAGTACAGCAGGTAATGTCAGCAGTGCAGTCATCAAACGATATATTGAAGATCCGCATCATGCTAAAAATTAAAAAGACCACGGCGAATAAATTCGCCGAGTCGCTTCCCTCTCAGGGCTAAAGCCGCTGAGTTTCCCGCTTACCGCTATATTTTTTATGATCCTGAAGATTCGGAAAATTTTGAGCGGAATGTTCTCTATCATTTCCCCTTTGTGGGGGATCAGTTGATTATTGGCAAGTTTTGCGCGATCGCCCGTGGGGTCAAGTTCATCATGAACGGGGCCAATCATAAGCTGGATGGCTTTTCTACCTATCCCTTTGAAATTTTTGGCAACGGTTGGGAAACGGTGCAATCGCCCCCAGAGGCTTATCCCTATAAGGGCAATACGGTGATTGGCCATGATGTCTGGATTGGCTATGAGGCGGTGATCATGCCAGGAATACAGGTGGGGCATGGGGCGATCATTGCCGCTAAATCCGTCGTGGTGCGGGATGTACCCCCCTATACCATTGTGGGAGGCAATCCGACCCAGGTGATCCGTCAGCGGTTCAGCGATGAAACGATTCAGGCTTTACTCGCCATTGCCTGGTGGAATTGGGACATTGCCAAGATCACCCGCCATCTCGATAAAATTACTGCCGCCGATCTAGCCGCGTTGGAGGATTGTGATTAATGGAACCCTTTAACCTCCCGCTCCCCCCACAAGATCTCTGGTTTCAACAAGCCATGGCCCATAAATCCTATGCCTATGAGCGGGAAGAGAGCAGCAATGAACGGCTGGAATTTTTGGGGGATGCCATTCTCACGTTTCTCTGTGGGGAATTTCTCTATCGTCGCTACCCCGAATATGACGAAGGTGAATTAACCAATTTGCGGGCCTCCTTGGTCGATCGCCGCCAATTGGCAGAATTTGCCCTGCAATTGCGCCTGGATCAATACCTCCATCTGGGGAAAGGAGTGGAGCATGGTGGCGGTCGCGAGAATCCGCGTTTACTCAGTAGTGCCTTTGAGGCCTTGATTGGGGCTTATTTTTTAGCGGGGGATGGCCGGCTCGAACCCGTGCGTAATTATGTAAATCCCTTCTTTGTTTGGGCTTTAGACCAACGGCAAGCACCGGAGCCAGCGAACGAAAAAAGCGATTTACAAGCCTGGGCTTTAGCGGAGATTGGGCAAATTCCCACCTATCAATTAGTGGGGGAATCGGGGCCGGATCATGGCAAAACCTTTGTCGTGGAGGTACGGATTCAGGGGAAAACCTATGGCCGGGGCAAGGGACGGCGGAAACAGGATGCGGAAAAGGCAGCGGCCCGGGCGGCTCTGAAACAGTTGCGACCCGGGTGAGGTGAGCAATCGCCCCCGGAAATTGTGATAATTTGTTACAACGAAAAAAGCTTTTTCCTAACCCTAAACTTGATAATGCTTGAGCTTCAACCGGCGATCGCCCCCTCTGCTGCCCCCCCTGCACCGCTCCCCCCCTTTGCCCAACGCCACATCGGTATCACCCCCGCAGCAGAAGCCGCCATGGTAGAAGCTTTGGGTTATCCCAGCTTGGATCAGTTAATTGATCAAGCCGTTCCCCCTGGGATTCGGTTGCAACGGCCTCTCAATTTGCCCCCAGCCCAGAGCGAACATCAAGCCTTGGCAAGTTTGAGGGCGATCGCCGCCCAAAACCAGATCCGCCGCTCCCTAATCGGCATGGGTTATTCCCCCTGCATCACGCCGCCGGTCATTCAGCGCAACATCCTCGAAAACCCCGGTTGGTACACCGCCTACACCCCCTATCAAGCGGAAATTGCCCAGGGCCGCCTCGAAGCCCTGCTCAATTTCCAAACGATGATCATTGATCTCACCGGGCTACCCATCGCCAACGCCTCCCTCTTGGATGAAGGCACAGCGGCGGCGGAAGCCATGGCCATGAGCTACAGCGTTTGTAAAAACAAATCGAACCGCTTCTTTATCTCCGAAGCCTGTCACCCCCAAACCTTGGAAGTGGTGATCACCCGTGCGGAACCCTTGGGCATTGAGGTGATCATTGGCGATCATATGACGATGGATTTTGAGGAAACGCCGGTATTTGGGGCGTTGTTGCAATACCCCGCTACCGATGGCGTGGTGTGGGACTATCGCGGCTGTATTGAGCGGGTGCATCGGGTGGGGGGGTTGGTGACATTGGCCGCCGATCCGTTAGCGTTAACGTTGCTCACCTCCCCTGGGGAATTGGGGGCGGATATTGCCGTGGGCAGTACCCAGCGGTTGGGCGTTCCCTTAGGGTTTGGTGGCCCCCATGCGGCCTACTTTGCCACCCAGGAAGCCTATAAACGGCAGATTCCGGGGCGAATTGTCGGGGTTTCCCAAGATGCCCATGGCAATCCTGCGCTGCGGTTGGCGTTACAAACCCGTGAGCAGCATATTCGCCGCGATAAGGCGACGAGCAATATTTGTACGGCTCAGGTGCTCCTCGCGGTGATTGCTTCGATGTATGGGGTTTACCATGGGCCGGAAGGGTTGAAGGCGATCGCCGCCACGATCCACCACCACGCCACGGTTTTAGCAGCGGGGTTAAAACGGTTGAATTATTCCGTCGTCGATGGGCCGATTTTTGACACCGTTTGTATGGGGGTGGGGGAAGCCAGTGCGCCGGCCTTGTTGGCAGCAGCGGCGGAACGGGGGTTTAATTTGCGCCTGATGGAGCCGGGCCATGTGGCGATCGCCTGCGATGAACTCACCACCACCGAGGAAATCACCGAACTGTTGCAAATTTTCGCCCATCGTGAAACCCTGCCCTTTAGTCTCGATGAGTTAGCCCCAAACAGCACCTATCTCGACAGCTTAACCCGGCAAACCCCCTTCCTCCAAGACCCCGTTTTCAATCGCTACCATTCCGAAACGGAACTCCTACGCTACCTCCATCAGTTGGCCAGCAAGGATCTCGCCCTGAATACCGCGATGATCCCCCTCGGTTCCTGCACGATGAAACTCAACGCAGCGGCGGAAATGTTCCCCGTCACCTGGCCGGAATTTGGCCAGATTCATCCCTTTGCGCCGCGATCGCAAACCCAAGGCTATCAAACCCTCTTTAACCAGTTGGAAACTTGGCTCGCAGAAATTACCGGCTTTGCAGCCATTTCCCTCCAACCGAACGCTGGCTCTCAGGGAGAATATGCCGGCCTACAGGTGATCCGCGCCTACCACCGCGATCGCGGCGATCGCGATCGCACCATCTGCTTAATTCCCGAATCCGCCCATGGCACGAACCCCGCCAGCGCCGTGATGTGTGGCATGAAAGTGGTGAGCGTCAAGTGTGACCACAACGGGGATATTAATTTTGCCGATCTTGAAGCCAAGGCGATCAAACACGCCGACCAGTTAGCGGCGTTGATGGTGACGTATCCCTCCACCCATGGCGTTTTTGAAACCGGCATCCGGGAGATTTGCGACCTGATCCATCGCCACGGCGGCCAAGTCTATATGGATGGGGCAAACATGAATGCTCAGGTGGGCCTCTGCCGGCCCGGGGATTTTGGCGCGGATGTCTGCCATTTGAATTTGCATAAAACCTTCTGTATTCCCCACGGCGGCGGCGGGCCAGGGGTTGGCCCCATTGGCGTTGCGGCCCATTTGGCCCCCTATTTGCCCGGCCATGGGGTGACGGGTTTGGGAGGGGAAAAGGGGATCGGGGCGATCGCCGCTGCCCCTTGGGGGAGTGCGAGTATTTTGGTGATTTCCTGGATGTATATCGCGATGATGGGGGCAACGGGGTTAATGGCGGCGACGAAGGCGGCGATCCTCAGTGCCAACTACATCGCCCACAGGCTCGATGCCGCCTATCCGGTGCTGTTCAAAGGGACGAAGGGCCTAGTGGCCCATGAGTGCATCATTGATCTACGGCCCTTGAAAAAACACGGCATTGAAGTAGATGATGTGGCGAAACGGCTGATGGACTACGGGTTTCATGCCCCTACGATGTCCTGGCCGGTGATTGGCACGATGATGATTGAGCCGACGGAAAGCGAATCTTTAACGGAATTGGATCGCTTCTGTGGGGCGATGTTGGCGATCCGGGCTGAAGCGGAATCGGTAATTACCGGGGCTGCTGATCCCCAGGATAATCCCCTTAAAAATGCCCCACACACCGCCCAATCCCTAATCTGTGGTGATTGGAGCCATCCCTATAGCCGGGAAATGGCCGCCTATCCCACAGCGAATTTAAAACACCATAAGTTTTGGCCCGTCGTGGGGCGGATTGATAATGCCTATGGCGATCGCCATCTCGTCTGTTCCTGCGTGGGCATGGAGGCCTATCAAGCCTAGAGAATGGGTCGAAAATGGCGCAATTTCGACCGCAGGCGGTACACTCAATTGTATAGAGATGTAAACTATTTGTTAAAAATCTGTTAACTTAATCAGTTAACTTACCTACAGTCAGATCTCCCCCATCGGGATTTACTGGCTTCTCAGGGGAAAATGTCGCTCTTTTCCCACCACCCCATACATTAAGGTTGAAGAGGTTTGAATTGGATGAAACAGCTTGCAATAGTTGAGCGTTCCTTGCTCATCGGTCATATTCTATCAATGGCGTTTGGTTTGGCCGGGTTACTCATCGTCCTACCCAATGCTGAATTAATTGCCAATCTCCCGGAAATTGGCCAAACGGTTTTTCAATGGTCGATGGCCGGCGGCGGTGTCGCCTATATGCTGTTGGGAACTGCTGCTGTGGCTGTTTATGCCTTCCGCATTCTGGGAAGCCGTCGGGCCTTGACGTTTATGTTGCCCGCCATCTTCCTATCCCTCAGCAGCGAATTGTTGGGAACCAGCACCGGCTTTCCCTTTGGCCATTATCGCTACCTCAGTGGCCTGGGGTATAAAGTCGCCGGTTTAGTGCCGTTTACGATTCCCCTTTCCTGGTTCTATTTGGGGATCTGTGCCTATTTGTTGGCAAGGGTGGGTTTAGAATCGCGGCTTCAGGGAGCGACTTGGTTACGGTTGCCGGTGGCGATCGCCCTCGGTTCTCTGCTCCTCACCTCCTGGGATTTTGTCCTTGACCCCGCCATGAGCCAAACCACCGTCCCCTTCTGGATTTGGGAACAACCGGGGGCCTTTTTCGGGATGCCCTATCAAAATTTTGTCGGTTGGCTGGGAACGGGGATCGTGTTTATGACGGTGGCGACGTTCCTTTGGCCGAAGCAGCCCCTCACGCTTTCTCGCCCTCAATTGGTGTTTCCTTTGGTGGTGTATTTAAGTAATTTGGCCTTCTCAACGGTGATGAGTTTGGGATCGGGTTTTGTGGTTCCGGTGCTGTTGGGGATGTTGACGGGGGTTGGCCCGGCGATTATCCTCTACTTCATCGCCCCGACGGCCCAAGCTCTGCCCTTGGAATCCCTTAACGATACGCTGCCCATCACCGTTTCTGAACCCGTGGCGGCGGTATCGGCGAAATAGATTGGGATGGGATGGATCGGTAATGTGGTGAATCCCATCATGGTAGGGGCGAAAAATTTTTCGCCCCTTTGCCCATTTTGCCCCTCCGCCGATCAATTAAACCGTTGGAGAACAGCCATCACTGCAAACCAGAGGGCTTGGGGCCAACCATAAAACCAATTTTTCAGATGGCGGCCGCTGATCGTGAAGCAATACCGGGGGAGGTGGCCCTGGGGAGCTAGGGCATTAAACGTGAGATCTTCATAAAGGAGCCAACGATCGCGATCGCGCCACCCCACCACATCGCCAAACTTTTTCCAGAGTTGGGTACGATACCGGGAGGTTCCCCCTAAGCGTTGATAAATCCGTTGTTGCACGGAAAACCCAAACAGGCCATGACTGGCCTCTACCCAAAGCTGATCCAAGGTTTGTAAGGCGGGGAGGGGAACAGCTTTGAGATCTTGCCAGCGGAGCCAACGGTGGCGATCGCGCTCCGTTAAGTTCAATAAAATTTCAGCAGTTTCTCGATCCGCCGCTTGCCATTGTTGTTGGGCTAAAAGTTGGGTTAGGGTGTCATATTCCGCCGTAATCAGCGGGGGAGGATTGCCCCTGTATGGGGCCGAGGGAGATTGTAATGCTGCTAATACTGCCGTCGCATTCGGCCAGCGCTCTTTCATCGCCCCCGCCACCAGCCGATCTAAAATCCCTGCCAAGGAATCACTAACGGGATTATCAAAGAGATAACGCCGCCACATCCAGCAATCTTCATGGACATCAAACAAATCAAAGGGTGATAACCCCGTCAGCAAATGCAAGCAGGTTACGCCCAAACTGTAGAGGTCACTGGCTAAGGTTGCCCTCCCTTTAAGCTGTTCCGGGGCGGTATATTCAGCACTGCCGATCATCGTGCCGGTTTGGGCAAGGGCGGTGGCGGTGGCAAATTTTGCCGCCCCAAAATCCACCAACACGAGGCGATCATCTCCCCCACGGCGAATAATATTATCCGGTTTGATATCACGATGAATCACCCCGCCATTGTGGATAAATTCTAAAACCGGCAACAAATCCAGTAATAGGCTGCGAATTTTCCCCTCATTAAACACCCCTTGGCTCTGGAACTCTTGGGTGAGGTTCTGGCCATCAACGTATTGCTGGACAATGTAATGTTTTCCCCCTTCCTCACAATGGGCATAGAGGCTGGGAATTTGATCATGATGGCCGAGATCCTGAAGGCGGATCGCTTCCTGTTGGAAAAGGGCGATCGCCTTACCCGCGTTGGGTTGCCCTAGGGGGTGAAATTGTTTAATCACACAACGAGGCTGGCCCGGTTGCTGTTCATCTTCAGCGAGAAAAGTGCGGCCAAACCCCCCCTGGCCCAAGAGTTTTAAGCTGCGATAGCGTTGCTTCAAGCGCAGGGGCTGGCCACAGCGTTGGCAAAAGTTGGCATTGCTGGGGTTCTGGGGCTGATCACATTGGGGATTGAGGCAGTGGCTCATACAGGCATTTGAGCAGCGAGGGCTGCTTCCATTATCAAGGGTTGTCTACCAAGGTTGGCCGTGACAGCCATCACCTCACCCGTCCAGAACCGATCACCATGGGGTTTTGTAAAGATCACGCCCGATGAATTCCCCGGATCACCGTGGGGGTCGCCGGAATCGGTCATACTCAATGTTAAGAAAACAAAAGATTATAAGCCCCCATTCACAAACCCCTTTAAGGAACCAACACCATGAGCACCAGCATCCGCGAACTGACCCTCCGCGCCCTCACCAACCGCACCCTCTCCCGCTACGACCACCACAGAATGCAATTAATTCTTCAGGAAGAGGGTCATAGTCTCGATGCCCAAGACCGCACGCTGATTCAGCGAGTGTTCTACGGTGTGCGTCATGGTCTCCTCAATATCAATTAAGGCGCTGTCATCCGCCAAGCGGCTCAATTTCTGCCCATAATTGTAGCGAATATTTTGGTAAATCCCCAACGATTGATCAACCTCAGCCCCGATTCCCTTGGCTGAGGTTTTGTGTACTTGCGTAAGCCTCAAAAATTTTCCCATTTTCCCCCGCCTCCATCGGGAAAGCCGGAAATACCGTATAACATAGGGGAAAGAAATTGTTTTCCTGATTGCTCGCCTGCAACCCTTGACCATGACCATGACGACCTCCGGTTCCGCCAGACGTACAATCATCGCTCAAGCGATTATGCTCCTGAGTCATTATGGGTTTGATACCAAACCCCATACGACAGCGGAGCGGATGGGCCATTGGTTAGACTTCTACGCGGCGGATTGGATTCGAGCGGCGATCATTGAGGCTCTTTATCAAGGTCGTTACAAAGCGATTTCTGTGGAGCATATTCTCACCCTTTGGCAAAAACGCGGCCATCCCGCCCCCCACTTTACAGGGGATTTTGAGCGGATCATCTGCCGGAAGTTGCCAGAATGGTATATGACGCTGGCTAATCCGGAATTAGCGGATGCAGAAAATGAATTGCCCGCTGTGCCGTTAACAACGGTTGCGGAGGGAATGCGGACTCATTCTCCGTTGCAGATGCGGATTCAGGGGATTGAACGGTGGCGGTATTTGGCTCAGGTGGGGGAACTGGGGGAAATGCATGAAAAGGCGATCGCCCGCCTGCAATGTTTTGTCGGTCTCGATCTTGCAGATATTTGGCCAGGGGAATTGCTCACCGTGACGACCGTTGCTACTCCGGTAATAGGGGTTATTCCTGAAATGGAAACGCTGCCCACCCCAGACAGCCATGAACTGCCGCCCTTACTGACAGCGGAAACTGAAGCGGCCACACCCATTACCCCGGCCCCGGCAGACCCGACTCCTCCCCCTGAGGATGATCATCATTCCATTGCCATCGAGGTTTCTCCCCCACCCCGGCCAAGGTTAGAACTCCCCAATCCTCAAACTCCCGTGTTTCGCAGTGGGATTCGCACGTTTATCCCCGCCGTCGTTGTGTCGGCGTTTTTCCTGCGTTTGCAGCGGTTCCAAGCCCAATCGATTTTGGTGGTGATGGATCGGGAAGGGGATCAGTGGTTTACCGTCGAAGTTGAGCCATTAACGTTGCCTGTGGAATCTCTTTAGATGCAAATTTATCTGATTCGCCATGGTATTGCTGCCGATCGCAATGCCCAAACCACCGATGCCGAGCGACCGCTCACGGAAATGGGTCGTAAAAAAACGAAGCGGGTGGCGCAGCGGTTAGCAGATTTGGGGGTGCGGTTTGATGCCTTGCTGACGAGTCCCCTAGTCCGGGCTGAACAGACAGCAGCGATTCTGCAACAGACGGGATTGGCGGCTCGTTGTGAGGTGTTTACGCCCCTTGCACCGGGGGGGGATATTGATCTGTGGGTGAATTGGTATCAGTTGCAAACCTATCAGGCGATCGCCCTTGTGGGTCATCAGCCGGATTTAGGACAATGGGCGGGTCAGTTAGTTTGGGGGGAGCAATGGGCAAACGGCGATCGCCTCATCCTCAAAAAAGCCGGCATGATTGGCATTAAACTCAACCCCAGCGGCAACCCCCTGGGCAATGGCGAGTTATTTTTGCTCACCTCCCCCAAGTGGCTGCTTTGACATCCTCCCCGACCTAAAGGCGCGGGGATTCCCAGTCTGCCTACATTAAGTAGACTCCTGATGGGTAGACAGACAAGCAAATGCCCCAGATCGGGGTCTAACACTGCTTAACGCCTGTCCATTCAGGCCGGCTTGCCCAGCCGCCAAAACATTAAGTTTTAATGACGCAATCATACCATAGACAGGAAAAACTGGATCAATAAATTGGACGAGAAAAGCCGCCCTAAAAGGGCGGGGCTTCAGACCCATTAATTTTGGTGATCGGTCTTTAGCAAAGAGGGCGAAATAGGTTAGGTAAGGGCTAGATCTCACATTCCGCAGGTTAAGGCCAATGATGCTAGTCAATGGTGCGTCAGGCACAATTCAACCATCAACATCAGCATTGATCCGGTCTGACGCACCCTACGCTTGAATTGTAGGGTGCGTCAGAGCGATTAATCTCTGATGAAAAAGAGCAGCATAATGGCTGACGCACCATTTATTGAGCAACTTGCGGAATGTCAGCTATAAATTTGTGTGTCGGGGCGAAATCTAAGGTATGGGGGGGAAGAGGAGGAGCCAGAAAGGGAGCGTGAAGAGGAGGGCGATGGAGCCGAGGGCGATCGCCGTGACTGCCAATTCTCGATCTAAATCGTAGGCTTCTGAGAGTACCAAGGTGGCAAAAGCCGGCGGCATGGCCATTTGTAATACGAGGGTTAATTGTAACGCTCCACTCATTCCAAATAACCCTAAGATCATCCCTAAAACCAGCGGCACAATCACCATTTTAATCCCCAAAGCAGCGGCCACAGAACGACGATGGCGGAGCGATCGCAATTGACTCAATCGCATCCCAATTAACACCAAAGAGAGGCTAATCACCCCCCAACCCACAACCCTGAGACTCGTTTCCACCGGCAAAGGGAGGGGCAAGTTGCGGAACCATAACCCCAGCACCAAAGACCACCAAATTGGATTTTGCAATGCCTTGAAGAGTTCCACATGGGGCAAAACGCGCATCTTTTCGGGCTGAAACCGGGCAACAATTAAACTCCCAAAACCGTAGGCTCCAATGGTTGTGCCGAGTAAATCGTAAAATAGCACCCAGGCAAAATATTGTTCCCCCAATAGCGTCAGGATGATTGGATAGCCCAGATAGCCGGTATTGCCGAACATCGTTGCTAACATTAACGTACCGGTCGATTGGCTTTGGGGGAGGGGTTGATATCGTGACCAAAGCCAGGTCAAGGCAGCCCCGGCTAAGGTGGCCACCCAGGCAATCAAGGGGGCAAGGGCGATCGCCCCCGATAAATCCGCCCCCCGCAAAAAAATCAGCACCCCCAAAGGAACGCCAATCCAAAACAGAAAATCGCCAATCCGTTGGGGCAGCGTTGGCGATAAACAGCGCCCCAGAATATAGCCCAACCCAACAACCGTCAGGAGTTGACCATAAAGTATGCCCAAGGCGAGGGTTAATTCCATCCTCTACAATCCCGATTTATCAACGCGGGACATCAACGCCGCAAAGCTATGACTACTACCGCCCCAACCACTGATAAACCAGATTAAACCATCCCCCAAGACGGGTAAATGACCGGGGGGCGCATTGAGGCTAAAGTCTAATTCTGCATAGGTGAGCCAGCGATCGCCCCGATACCAACCCAATTGACTCCCCAGTTCCGGCCAAATTTGGGCAATAGCGAGACGATTGCACTCAAAGGCAAAGGTTTTCTGTTTTTGTACCGTCAGGCCAAACCGTCCTTTACTGGCGGCAAGCCACAGCCGGTTAATCGCCCGCAGTTCTCGCCCCGGCAATCGGTCTAATTCGCCCTCAGTTAAAAACGCCGATTTGCCGACACCAGAGGGTTTAAGCCAGGCAATCATCAATTCTGCTGTCAACCAGTCCGCCGCCTGCCATTGTTGATCCTGCAAGAGTTGCCGCAGTTCTCCATAGTCCACCGTTGACGGTGGCTCTGGTGCAATCATCGGTTCTAGATCCTCCTCGGGCATCGCCGGGAGGCGGGCAAGAATTGCTGTTAATTGCGCTTGCATCTGGGCCAGTTGGGCCGTTAGCGCCTGCTGCTGACGTTGTTGAGTCCAAAGCTGTTGGGCCCAAGCCAGTTGGGCCGCCGGAGTTTGGGGCCAACCACAATGGCCACAGGGGGCGGCGTTAGCTCTGTTGCCCTGACAGACTGGACAATTCTGCTGCTCATCCATGATCCGATGCTCCTAAGCTTCCACCTTTAGCAATACTTCCCCACGCATTAACCGTTCCGCTGCATCGAGTAACACATCCTCAGTATAGGGTTTGGTGAAGTAACCCTTGGCCCCCCGTTCAGCGGCGGCGAGTTGATGCTTTTTCGCCCCCCGGGAGGTGAGCATGGCGATGGGGATATGGTGGAGGCGACTATCGGCAGCCACATGATCCAACAGCGTTAACCCGTCCATTTTCGGCATTTCAATATCGCAAAAGGCGAGATCAGGGTTGAGGCCCCCTTGGAGTTTATCGAGGGCTTCCTTGCCATCGCGGGCCTGCTCCACTTCGTACCCCGCTTTTTCAAACGTCATCGAGAGGAGCGATCGCACCGTAATCGAATCATCAATAATCAAGACTCGGCGCTGACGGTCAAAGGGTTGGGACTGGGAAACCGGGGGCCGAAAATCCACCATCGGTGGCTCTTGGAAAACCGTCGGTTGAGCATCAAAATCAATCACCGTGGCTTGAGGGTCAAACTCAATCATCGTTGCTTTGGGGTCAAAGTCAATCATCGTTGCTTGGGGATCGACGGCAGCCGGTTCTGAGGTGACAACTGCCGGTAGGGACTCCATGGGCTTCGTCGTTAAACCGGGACTGCGCACACTATCTTTTAACAACACGTCACCGCGACGGATGCGATCCGCCGCCGCTAGTAATTCCTGCTCCACATAGGGCTTTGTAAAGTAACCACTGGCCCCCCGTTCCGCCGCCACTTTGCGATGGCGTTCCGCCCCCCGGGAGGTGAGCATGGCAACGGGAATCCGGTTGAGTTCGCCATCACCATAGATTTGCCCCAAGAGTTCTAAACCATCGAGGCGGGGCATTTCAATATCACAGAAAATCAGATCGGGCCGTAGGCCACTGTGGAGTTTATCCCAGGCTTCTTTACCATCGCGGGCTTGCTCCACTTGATACCCCGCTTTTTCAAACGTCATCGAGAGGAGCGATCGCACCGTCACCGAGTCATCAATAATCAACACCTGCACGGGGATATGATGATCCCCATTGGCGTACCCATCGGCCGTCATCGGCAGCGGTGTAGCCTTCGGTTCTGGTGTTGGCAATGGGGCCGCTTTTGGTTTGGGCGCTCGTTGTTTACGGCTGCTGTTTTCGAGGAGAATTTCCCCTTGCATCATCCGTTCAGCAGCATCAAGCAAAATATCTTCTAAATAGGGTTTCGTGAAATAGCCACAGGCCCCCAACTCCGCCGCCACATTGCGGTGACGCTCTGCCCCCCGGGAGGTGAGCATCGCAATGGGCAGATCCCGTAATTCTTCATCATGGGAGAGGCGATCGAGCAGTTCCAACCCATCCACACGGGGCATTTCAATATCGCAGAACACAATATCACAGGGCAGACCAGAACAAAGTTTATCCCAGGCATCCTGGCCATCCCGCGCCTGCTCCACCCGGTAGCCCGCCTTACCAAACGTCATCGAGAGCAATTCCCGCACCGTAATCGAGTCATCGACAATCAACACCGTCGGCTCGGAGCGAACAATGGCTTCCTGTTCCTCCGGTAGATTGTTCATCGTTTGCCAGCTTGAGGTATCTTTGCGCAGGCGACCTTGAGCCAGTTCGATCAGTTCTAAGACATCGGCGATCGCCATAATTGTGCCATCGCCGCGCACCGTCGCCCCCGCAATCCCGGCGGGTTTGGGCACTGGCCCTTGTAACTGCTTAATCACAATTTCTTGCTCACCCAATACCTGATCCACACCGACAGCAATATGATTATCCGCACCCCGCAACACCACCACTGAGAGGATATTATCCTCCCGTTTATTGCCATAGAAATTGCCCCGACCAATACGACGGTTATAGGTTAATAACGCCGATAAATGGTGATAGGGCAGCAGCATATCCCGATACTGTACACAGGGCTGACCTTGGGCATTGCGGCGCAGTTTATGGTGGGGCACATCGACCATATCTTCCACCCCATCTAAAGGAAACGCAATCGGCGCATTTTCACTAATACAACAGAGGGCTTTCCCAATACTCAACGTTAGGGGTAAACGAATCGTAAACGTTGTGCCTTTATTGAGTTTAGAATCAATCATTACTGTGCCACGAATATCATGAATACTCGTCCGCACCACATCCAAACCCACACCCCGACCGGCAAAATTATCCGCCTGATCCTTCGTACTAAACCCCGGATGAAACAGCAATTCAAACGTGGCCTGTTCATCCATTTGCGCCGCTTGACCCGGCGTTAACAATCCCTTTTCCACCGCCTTTTGCTTGACCCGCTGGGAATCAATCCCCGCCCCATCATCGGAAACAGAAATTACCGTCTGGTTCCCCTGTTGCAGGGCACTCACCTTAATATGGCCCGCTTGGGATTTCCCCGATGCGAGGCGAATTTCCGGCGGCTCAATACCATGGGTGAGGGCATTGTTTACCAAATGGGTGAGGGGGTCGGAAAGATGCTCTAGGAGCATTTTATCGACTAGGGTTTCTTGACCTTCCAATTCTAAATTGGCCTGCTTATTCAGTTGGGGCGCAATCCGTTTCACCGCTAAGGGGAGGCGGCTGGCGGTGTTGCCAAAGGGAACCATGCGGGATTTATTTAACCCCTCCTGAAGCTGGGATGTCACTTGGCGCAATGTTCGGGCCACTTGATCAATATCATCAACGAGAAACTGAATGTCAGCGGTGGATTCCCGCACCCGGACGATCATTTCAATGGTTTCTTGGGCCAGTTCGTGAAACTTGGTAAAACTGTCCATTTCCAGTTCATCAAATTCGCCAACGGTTTCAGAATTGGTTTGGGTTTGAGTACCATTACTGCTGCTGCTGCCAAAATCACTACTTCCCCCCTGTTTAGCCCGGTATTCCCGGCGACTCCGTAATAGGGCATCTTCAAGGAGCGATCGCTCGTAGAGATCCTGCATCCGCCCCCCGACATCGTTGAGGTTTTGGACTTGGTGCATCAGGTTATCAAGGAATTGCCGTAACCGTTCTTCATCCCCTTCTAAGCTGTTGCGATTTACCACCAATTCCCCCACGAGGTTATTGAGGTTATCCATCTGCTTAACGGGAACCTTAAGGGTGGCCTCAACGGTGGCGCGACTGCTGCGGGGCTTGGCAATGGGGCGCTGGGCGGGAATGAGTTCCCCCGCCTTTTGTTGGGCCTCTTGGACAATATTGATCAGATCATCCCATTCGCCATTGGGAGCCGGGGCGAGATCGAGGGGGGCCGGTTGGTGTTCGAGGGTGGGGGGAATGGGGGGGGCAACGGTGTTTTGTTCGAGGAGGGCCTCCAAGGCCGCAAAGGAGGTGGCTACGGTTAAATCTTTAGCTTCGAGGGGCGATCGCTCCACCAAACCCAGTAATTCATCCCAGGGGGTATAGTAGCCCAGGGGAGTTTCAGCCGCTACCGATGGGGGCGAAAAATGTTTCGCCCCTACGCCAATTTGGGGCGAAGGTTCTCGCACCACCGGAGCCGGAGCCGCCGCTTCCGCCGCAAACAAGGCTTCTAGCTCATCAATTTCAGGGTTATCCTCCGGCAAAGCCACCACTTCAGCAGCCATCATCGCTTCTAAAGCACCAAAGCTAGGATCATCAATGGTTTCATCCGGTTTGCCACTCAGTAAGGCTTCAAGATCATCAATGGTTTCATCCGGTTTGCCACTCAGTAAGGCTTCAAGATCATCAATAGTTTCGTCCGGTTTGCCACTCAGCAAGGCTTCAAGATCATCAATTTGGTGACTATCCCCATGGGTTTCAGGGGTCAACCCAAAGAGATCACTAAAATCATTATTAGATGCCACCGTAGATTCTGGAATCACCACATCGGCAAAGAGATCATCAAAGGAAGCTGCTGCGCCTTGTGTTGGCGCAAACTCTAACTGAGAACCCTCTTCCGTTTCACCACTGAGAAAAGCCCCCAAATCATCAATTTCCGCCAAGCTGAGGGCGTTGGCTTCTTCTCCTAAGATGCCATTGAGATCATCAAAACGAGCCGGAGGGGGTGAGGGAAGAGGTGCAGTGAAATCTGCATTTTCACCACTGAGAAAGGCGGCGAGATCATCCACATCAACATCATCATCGATCAGCTCAGGATCAGCGGCATCCCCAAAGAAATCAGCGGTGGGCTGCTCCTGACCCGTTAGGGTTCCGAGGGGATCAAATTCAACACTATCGGGATTTTCAGGATCATCGCCAAACATGGCCGCAGTAGATTTGGCATCGAGATCCCCTAAACCATTATCACCAATGGCTAAGAGATCGCCAAAGTCATCGTTAAGTACCGGCGGGTCAGGGACAACGCCCCCCGGACTGGCGGCATCAAAACTTGTTGGTTTGTGGGGGAGGTTTAAGACATCATGGGTATCGGGATCATCGAAATCAGCAAAGAGATCATTAAGATCCCGATCCAGTTCGTGATGAACCGTACCGCTGACGGTGGCTCCGGTGTAGCTGGGGGGACTGGCATCAATGGTTGTCGTGTCAGCACCGGCCTCCGTTTCAAAGGAAAAATCAGCCCCAAAGAGTTCCCCTTCGGCGCTCAATGGGGTGGGGGATGGGTACGCTGTCGCCGATCGCTCCCCCCCAGGCAATCGACCGATGGCCAGTAAATCCTCACCGGAAGGGGGCAAAGAGGAAACGGATTCCGTGCCGGTTTCCCAATCTTCCTCTTCCCAACCACTTTGGGCTCCAAAGAGATCATCAAGGTCTTGACTTAAATCCGGCGGGTCACTGGGGGGGGAGGGTTCAGGGATGGCGGGGTAGGTGTCAAAGGCGCTGAGGAGTTGATCCAGTTCGCGGCCTTCAATGGGGGGGGTGGTGTCAAATTCATTGAGGAGTGCTTCGAGATCATCCACGGGGGCGGGGGTAGGCGGGTTGACTTGCAAGTCCCCATTGAGAAACTCCGCCAGTTCTGGATCTTCGTTCAGCCAATCGGGTTGTGCTGAAGCTGCATCGTTGGCAAATGGGTCTTCACTAAAAACAGCGTCGATTTCACCAACGGGGGCGGGAGGGGGATCGGCCATGGCTTGCAGTTCGGGAGGAAGGGCGATCGCCTCCCCCTTGATGAAAGCGGTTGCTCCGGTGCGGAGTGTGGTAAGAATCAGGTGGCTGGTGTGGCGGTAGTCATTTTGGGGATAGGCGATCGCCCCTTGGGCCGCTTCTAAGAGGGCCTGCCAATCGCCATGATTCTGCCCCTGATCCAACAGGTTTTGACAATGGCGTTGAATCTGCACACGATTGGCCGCATCATCGGGCTGTTGGGCTAAAACCGTAATCGCATTGAGGGCCGTCACCATCTCATCGGGAAGTTCCACCGACTCCCCCCGGCCCGCCGTTAACTGTTCCAAATGTTGGGATACCCGCTCACACAAGGGTTGTACCCTGGCCAACATATCCTGGGCAAATTCTGAGGGTAAATTTAACGTGGCTTCGAGGGTATCAATCCCTTCGGTGAGAATTTGATAAACATGGTGAATCAGTTCCTCAAGGGTGCGGTCAATGGGAAGGGGATTGTTTTTGAGAAACTTAAAATAATCTTCGAGACGATGGGCTGTGAAGCGAATCGCTTCAAAATCCAACATCGCCGCTCCCCCCTTGATGGAATGAGCACCGCGATAAATTTCGTGAATTTGTTCAGGATCATCAATGGTGGCTTGAAAGTGCTGCAAACTTTCATCCATCACTTCAAGATGCTCTTTCGCTTCTAAGATGAAGTACCCCGTAATTTTTTTGCGTTGCTCTGCATCCATGGCCCTGCTTATCCCCTAGCCGTTGTCCGTCTAGTCTTTGATTGGATTATCCCCCTCGGTTAGTTCTAAGTCTACTCGACTCAAAAAAACAATGGGCTGACCCCATCCGTAAAATCCCACCCCTGAGGGTTGTTCCCCATCACCCCTGTTCCAAACTGTAGCGAAAAAATTCTCTGGAGAGACATTATTGCGCCAATTGGGGGCGAAATGATCCCGATCACGGCGATCGCCTATCCTGATCACCCCTTCACCCTGACGCTCATCACCCTAAAATCCCCGTAGTATCACCGAGCTTACTGAAAACCTCGCAGATACTAGATGGAAATGATTACGTTTTTTAAACTTGTTCAGAATGCCCAATTTTACTGAATCTCACCCTCGCCTCCTCCCCGGTGCATTATCTGACCTCTTTGCCCATGTCAGTGTAACCGGGGAACTCACCCTTGCTGATCGCTATGGCTTAATGGCGGCCCTGTTAGAAGAACCCCTCTTAGCGGAAGAGCGGGCTTCCATCGATCGCCTCCTCCGGGCCACCCGTGCGGGCCGCGCCCAAGTGGTCAATAAGCTCTCTGCCCTTGCCGAATCCGACTACGTTTAAACCCCTTTAAACCCTGAATAACCATCGACCCCACTGGGCAGATTCGGCTAGGATGGCTTTAGCCCTTTTTTGCAATCCGCCATGGCCTTGCTGGTTTCGGTGCTTATGCTCATCCCTGCGGGGATTCTTTGCCTGCTCTGTGCAGTTTTATGGCTGGAATGTTGGGGGGCGACTATTGCCCGCTCCCAACCCCTCAGCCGCACGTTAGGGATGCCGAAAACTGTCGTGTTGATTCCAGCCCACAACGAAGCGGAGGGGATTGCAGCGACGATTAAGCCGATTTTGCTGGAACTCCCAGAAGCCGCAGAAATTCTGGTCATTGCCGATAACTGTACCGATGACACAGCGGCGATCGCCCGAAATTTGGGGGTCAAGGTTTTGGAGCGCGAAGACCCGGAACATCGGGGCAAAGGCTATGCCCTCGATTTTGGCTTGCAACATCTCGCCCCTGACCCTCCGGCGGTGGTCGTGATGGTCGATGCGGATTGTGATGTGCAAATGGGAACGATTGAACAAATTGCCAAGCAAGCTGTTGGCTTACAGCGACCCGTACAGGCTTTGTACTTAATGGCAAAACCGAGCCAACCTCAGCCGAAAGATGCAGTTTCCGCCTTTGCCTTTAAGGTGAAAAATTTAGTCCGCCCCTTGGGGTTATGGCAATTACAACAGCCCTGTTTACTCACCGGCACAGGCATGGCCTTTCCTTGGGAAGTCCTGCCCCAAATTAGTTTGGCCAGCGGCAATATCGTTGAAGATATGCAGTTGGGGTTAGATTTGGCGATCGCCGGCTATCCCCCCCAATTTTCCCCCACCACCCTCGTCATGGGCCGCCTCCCCAGTCAGGGCAAAGCCGCCACCACCCAACGCACCCGCTGGGAACATGGCCATTTACAAACGCTGTTTAAAACGGTTCCCCGTTTAATCGGTGCAGGGTTGAAACAGGGCCGGTTTGATCTGATCGCCCTCGCCCTAGAATTAGCGGTTCCCCCCTTAACGCTGTTGGTGTTGTTGTGGGGGGCTGTGATGGGGTTGAGCTTGGTGTTTTGGGGGTTGGGTTGGTCGTTGGCCTGGCCGGTGGTGGGGACAGCCCTAGCCGGTTTACTCCTCTTCACCGCGATTTTTACGGCCTGGCTCCGGTTTGGCCGTCAGGATCTCTCACCCCGAATGCTTTTCTCAATTCCCTTTTACATCCTCTGGAAAATTCCCCTCTATTTCCGTTTCCTCACTCGCCCAGAATCCCAATGGGTACGCACTGAGCGCGATCGCACCGATGGTTAATGGTGGAATAGGAAACAGTGAACCAACTGATTTACGGATGATTTGTGATGGTGATTAGTCTTGGGGTTACAAAAGCGATTACAAATCTAGAGCAGGCTCATCAGCAGCTAAACCTCAGACCTGCGGGGGATTTGCGCTTTTTTGATGAATGGCAGGGGGATTTGCCGACTTTGAGTTTGGAGATCCTAAGCTGGTGCGATCGCCTCCAAGCCCGCTATCGCTACTATCAAAATCAAGGGGCAATTACCGAGAGTACGGTGAACTTGATCATCATTGCTCCCCTGTTGGAGTTTTTAGGACTCCATGAACCGCCCTACTGTGTGCGGGGGGAAAAGTATGTGCGCATTGAATTGGAGGATGGCGATCGCCGTCTAGAGGGTTTGATTGATGTTTTGGTGTTGCGGGATCATCTGTGGTTGTTGGTCTTGGAGACCAAACGCTATGGTTTTAGCGTCATGCAGGCTTTGCCTCAAACCTTGGCTTATCTGGCGGCTCACCCCCAAGGCGGCCCCGCCTATGCCTTAATCACCACTGGGGAAGATTATTTATTCGTCAAAGCTGCGGCGGGGGAGTACGACGTTTCGGATAAATTCACCCTCTCCACCCGCACCGGCAATGCTCTCTATCGTGTGGTTGCCATTATGCAGCGGTTACTCCAGCTTTAAGCCTTAAAGACGATCGCCGGATCAACCCGCGTCACCTTTTGGATCGCAAACACCGCCGACCCCACACACATGGCGATCGCCACCCCCAACACCCCCACCCCCGTTAACGGCGTAATCAGGATCAAAATCCCCTGACTACTCATCGCCCAATAGGACACCCCCAAGCACAGGCTCATCCCCGGCACATACCCCAGAATTGCCATCCAGAGGGCTTGTTCAATGATGATCCGATAGATGAATCGGTCAGAAGCTCCCATCGCCTTCAGCGTGCCAAATTCCTTCAAATGATCCGACACCGACGCATAGAGGATCTGCCCCACAATCACCATCCCCACAATCACCCCCACCGCCGTCCCCAAACCGAGGATAAAACCAATGCCCGTGCGCTGCTGCCAATAGTCGCGGGTCGTGTGGGAGATTTCTTCTGTGGTGAAGGCTTTGGTGTCGGGTAGGGCTGCCTCTAGGTTGGTGGCAAGGGTAGCAAGATCTTGATCTGGTTCAGCTTTGATCAAAATAAACACAATCGGCGTGGTTTGATTCAAAGGTTCAACGGGGCCCGGAGCCTTCAGTTCCGTGGGGCTGCGTTCGGCATAGGAATTGGTGCAGTCCAGATCCCCCCCCTGATAGCGGCAATTGACTTGGGAGGAAAAGCGGGTATTGCTGTAGGTGTTGGCATTGTCGAGGGAGGTGAAGATGTAGGCACTCGAAGCGATGGATTGGGTGTCTTGGGTGATGCCCACCACTTCAGCGGGGAAGGAATCAATATGAACGCGATCGCCCACCCCGGTTAATTTCAATGCCTTCAAATTGGTGTGATCCGCCAAGATCGTATAGGGGCGATTCAGGGCTGCCATCTCCCCCGCCCGCAACTGACCGGGGACAAACAGGCTACCGTTGGGGTCAAACCCAAAAATCCGCACGGAAGTTAATTCCCCTTGGGGAACCTGCCATTGGCCAGATCCCCGCATCACCACCTCCGCTTGAGCCACACCGGGGACATTTTTCGCTGCGGTGACATTACTCAGGGGCATGGGTTGGGTGAGTTCTAGATAGACAAATTGATCGGAGACGACCCAAAGATCCGCCTTGGATTGGTCGATCAATAGGGTTGTGGAGCGGGTGAAGCCTTGTAGGATGCCGGTTTGAATCGTGACCAGACTCACCGCGAACATGATCCCCGCCTGGGCGACGAGAAAGCGGGGGATGTCTTCAAAGAGGTTGCGGCGGGCGAGGGAGGCCATGGGAAGTAGGAAGTGGGGAGTAGGAAGTGGGGAGTGGGGAGGGGCGATCGCTATTTTGGCATTTTTTCTGCTGTGCCAAGTTTTGGGCGTTAATTTGTGATCACCAATGATCACAAATTAAAGTTGACTTTGGGGGGAAGTTATGCAGTTGCGTTTGCGATCGCGCTCGGATCAATAAAAAGAAATATATATATCGGTCAGCGATCGCAAGTCACCCTGATCAGGGGTTGTTTTTTGTCCCATTTTATGGCCCTGTTCCTCCTTTGGCCAAGGGAATGGCGATCGCTTTTTCCTGCCCATGGCGGGCCTTTGTTCTTGAATGAGGGAAAAACGTAATAAATTGTGTATATTCTGGGGGGCAATAGCTGCAAGGATCGAGGCTTTTGCTATGTTAGAATTGCCAACAATATTTACAGACCCGGTAAAGGAACACCATCCCATGACCGAAGCAGTGACTGATAGCACCTTTAAAGAATCCGTTTTAGAGAGCGAAGTCCTCGTTCTCGTTGATTTCTGGGCCCCGTGGTGCGGACCATGCCGGATGGTTGCCCCCGTGGTTGATGAAATCGCGCAACAATACGAAGGCCAAATCAAAGTGGTCAAGCTCAATACTGACGAAAACCCCGCTACTGCTAGTAATTACGGCATTCGCAGTATTCCCACTCTGATGATTTTCAAAGGGGGAGAGCGAGTCGATATGGTCGTGGGAGCTGTTCCTAAGACCACCTTGGCAAATACCCTTGAAAAATACCTGTAAACCCATCCCTGGGTACAATCTCGCAATTTTGCCTTCGTTCCCCTGAGCGAAGGCATTTGTGATCGCAGGCCCAGAATTCCGTTAAAATAGATAACCCCCAATTTACTGGTTATCATGGCTACACCTGCCTCCTCACCCTGTCCTGACGATCTGGCCCAAGCTCTACAAGTGCTGATCAACGGCTGGGGGGAAGTCCAACATCAAAAACACGTCGAGCGAGCTTTAAATGTACTCACCCGCCTCACCCATGAAGATGTAGACCGCCTGGATTGGAAAATCCTTGCTGCTGCTATGGAGGATTTAGAGGGGGGCTTTCAAATGTTTTACCCCCATCGCCATGTGCGCAAAGTGAGTATTTTTGGCTCTGCCCGGACTCCGGCGGATAAGCCGATTTATAAAATGGCGGTGGATTTTGCCCAACGGATGACCCAACTGGGCTTTATGGTGATTACCGGGGCCGGAGATGGGATTATGGCCGCCGGGAATGAGGGAGCGGGCCGGGATCATTCCTTTGGCTTGAATATTCGTCTTCCCTTTGAGCAGGGGGCGAATTCCTATATTTCTGGTGATGAGAAGCTGATGAGCTTTAAATACTTCTTCACCCGGAAACTGTTTTTCCTGCGGGAAAGTGATGCGATCGCCCTCTTTCCGGGGGGATTTGGCACGTTAGATGAGGCTTTTGAAAGTTTGACCCTCTTGCAAACGGGAAAATATGGCCCCGCCCCCATTGTGCTGATTAATGAGCCGGGCAGTGATTACTGGAATTCCCTCGATCAGCATATTCGGGAACACCTATTGCGGGAGGGTTTGGTGAGTCCTGATGATCCCAATATTTACAAAATCACCGATGATCTTGATGTGGCCTGTGGGATCATTAGTCAATTTTACCGGGTTTACCATTCCAGCCGCTATGTAGAGGGAACGTTGGTGATGCGCCTTACCAGCGAGTTAAGTGATGGGGCTGTAGCGGCTTTAAACGAGCAATTTAGCGATATTCTCGTCGGCGGCGAGATTGTGAAAAGTGCGGCTTTACCGATGGAAAAACCCGATGAGACTCACCCTTTACCCCGATTGCTGTTGGAGTTTAACCAACGGGATACGGCTCGTTTAATCCAAATGATTGAGCAGATTAATCAATTGGGGGCCTTGGCTCCGGGTAGTGAGCATCCGGAATGGAAGTAACGGCGGCGATCGCCCTCGGCAGTAATTTAGGCGATTCTGCCCAAATTTTGCGGGGGGCGCTATTGGCTCTAGATCGTGTTGAAGGGTTGAAGGTGGTGGCAACGTCCTCCTGGTATCGCACCGCCCCCGTCGGGCCACCCCAGCCGGACTATCTCAACGGCTGTGCTTTATTGGCAACGACCCTCGGCCCCGAACAGGTATTAACTCACCTTTTACGCATTGAACAGCAGTTTGGGCGGGTGCGGCGGGTGCGGTGGGGGCCGCGATCGCTGGATTTAGATTTGTTATTTTATGGCGATCGCACCCTAGATTTACCCCATTTAACCCTGCCTCATCCCCGCATGGGCGATCGGGCCTTCGTCCTCGTTCCCCTCGCTGACATTGCCCCCCATTGGCAACATCCCCACACGGGAGAAACGGTGGCGGAACGTTTAGCTCAACTGGATTGCCAAGGGGTAGAACCCTTTGTTCCCTAGGGAGAACAATTCACTCAGGGCGAAAAGTTTTTCACCCTTGGGATTTTTCCTCAAAACCGTTCAGGATCGCAATCATGCAACCGTTCCAAAATCAAATCAAAGCGAAAATTATCAATGAGTTTATTGATTTTTTCCCCTAAGTTGCTATGGGTTGTTGATATCTCCTCAAGTAGTTCAAGAATGATTTGATGATCAATGGTGAGGGCGGCTTGGTAGAGTTGGGTGAGCCAAGGGAGGGGTAAACCCGCCAAATCTTCAACGGTTAAGAGGGTTTCTAAATGGACATTATCTTCAGCAGGTTCTTCCATTCGTAAATCTGCCGGGATATCGGTGGCTAAAATATCAGGGGAGGCGATCGTCAAACTTTCCACCCCACAAACCTCCAGGGGTAACACCACCGTAAAACGAGACCCCTGGCCCACCTCACTATCGACATGAATTTCCCCCGTCAGTAACTGCACATATTCCCGACTAATGGAAAGTCCTAATCCCGTGCCTTCCGTGGATTTATGGCCGGTACTGGACTGCACAAAAGGTTCAAACAACAAATTAATTTCATCGGCCTGGATGCCAGGGCCGGTATCCTCAACGGTAAGCTGGAAAAGGGCAAAGTTAACATGGTGGGGATCTGGCTCACTCTGGGCACGAATTACCACCCGACCCACATCGGTAAACTTAATCGCATTACCAATCAAATTACTGAAAATCTGCCTCAATTTACTATCATCACTGCGTACCGCTGGCGGTAAAGTTTCGCTGATGACTAATTGGAGATCTAAGCCTTTCTTTTGAGCTTTTGGACGGTGCATTTCATAGACCGATTGGAGAAGATTGCGTAAATCCAAGGCGGTGAGATTGACATTGATCTGCCCTGCTTCGAGTTTAGACATGGCAAGAATGTCATTAATTAAACTCAGCAAATGTTCACCACTGCGTTTAATAATCGATAGATTATCTCGCTGGCCGTGGGAAAGGGATTGATCCCCCCCCAACAATTGACTAAAACCGAGGATGGCATTGAGGGGGGTGCGGAGTTCGTGGCTCATGCTGGCGAGGAAGGCACTTTTAGCGCGGTTAGCGGTTTCAGCCAGTTCCTTGGCAGCATTGAGGGCGACTTCGGCGCGTTTGCGATCGCTAATATCCCGCACCATAATTAACACCTCATCCTCCCCCGTCACCACAATCCGCGCCTCTTCGTATTGTAGTTCTCCCTCAATTTCCAGGGCATATTCATGGAGTTGCACCTCTCCCGTTTCCAGGGCAGTTTGGGCCATGGTCAACCATTGAGCCGCCAGATCCGGCGGCAACACATCCTGAATCCGATTCCCCACCACCGTCATCTCCCGGTTATAGAGCCGCACCTGCTCCGTATTGCGCAGTTCTTGATAAATCCCCTCCCGATTAATCCGGATCAGTAAATCGGGGATCGCCATCAGCATCGCCCGATTATTGGCCTCACTCTTGCGGAGGGCCTCATTGCGCTCCCGGAGTTGGACAACGTGCTCTAGGGTTCGCTCTAGGGTAATTTCGAGGTCGTCGAAATTGATCGGTTTAGTGAGAAAGTCAAAGGCTCCCCGATTCATGGCGGTGCGAATATTGCCAAAATCCCCATAGGCAGAGATCACCACCGTTTTCGGGGTGGGCGAGCCACGCTTGGAGAGGTGATCGAGGAGGGTTAACCCATCCATGCGCGGCATATTAATATCGGTGAGCATCACATCCACATCGGGATGGGTATCAATCTGGGCCAGGGCTTCTACACCATTGTTGGCGAACAGAAACTCAAGTTCCCCCTTGCGAATTTTGCGCCGAAAGGACTTCTGTACCAGAACTTGCATTGTGGGTTCATCATCCACCACCAGAATTTTTGCCGCCATACCCTTTCCTTGAGACTGTGTTCCTATCTTTATCCTACGCAAATTGGCTAAATTTCCCGGTAATCCTCCCTAATCTGTTTTGATTTGCGGATTTTAAGCCTCGGTTTCTCCGTGGAATCACACAAATACTAAGGGTTTATAGGGTAAAGCTTCAAAGGCCCGACGATCAAAACGGTAGAGGCTTGCCGGTCGCCCTGCGCCCCGGGAAACCTTTACGCCGGTGTCGGTTAAAATCTGTAATTTTAACAAGCGGGCGCGAAAGTTGGAGTAGTCGGCAAAATTTTCCCCTAAGACGGTGCAGTAGAGTTGATAGACTTCGTTGAGGGTGAAGACATCGGGGAGGACTTCAAAGGCAATGGGGCTGTATTCGAGCTTGTTGCGGAGGCGACGGTAGCCGTAGGTGAGGATTTGATGATGGTCAAAGGCGAGGGTTTCGACGGTTTGGATGGTGAACCAGGCGGTCATGCCCCCTTCATGGGTGATCAGTTCGGCTTCTTCTTTGCGGACGAGGGCGAAGTAGCTGACGGAAAGGTAACGGGTTTGTCGGGTGGTTTCCCGAGGATCGCGGCCGGGATCGCCAAAGGTATAGAGTTGCTCTAGATAGAGATGATGGACTTTGATTTTTTCTTGGAGAATGCGCCGGGCTGCGGATTCAAGGGATTCTCCTTCCCGCACGAGGGTTCCGGGGAGGCTCCATTGGCCATTGTAGGGGGCATGGAGGCGTTTAACCAAAAGCACAAAGAGACGATTTTGGGCGGGGTCAACGGAAAAAATCACGTTATCAACGCCGACTTTAAACGTAGCCAAGGGAGCGACGGAACTCATGGATGGGGGATGCTCGCAGGGGTAAACAACGCCCATTGTACTGATCCTTCAGGAGGCATAGAGTTGCTGTTGGGCAATGTAGGCGGCGACGGGGGGGGTGATCATGGTGCGATCGCCCCTTTCTCGGTAATGGCTGGAGGATACGGCGGGGGGATCAAGGTCGGCAATCTGATAATCTCCTCCCAATTTCTTCAGGGCCGCTAAATCCTCCGGCTCAATGTCGTAGCCGGGGCGCGGCACGATCAACAGCCGCACCTGGGCCAATAAATCAGCAATGCGATGCCAACGGGGGAGTTGGGCGACGAGATCGGAGCCAACGACGAGATCGAAGGCGGTGGGGTGGGGCCAATGTTGCCGCGCCCGCTCTAGGGTGTGGAGCGTGCGGGGTTGGCTCAGATCCGGATAGAGCATGACATGGGGATATTGCCATTGGATTTCCTGGACGACGAGATCCAGCATCATCATCCGATGATCTAAAGGGGTTTGTTGGGGTTTGAGGGGGTTATCGGCGGCCCAGACGGCGACGTGATCATAATGGCTGGCGAGCCAACGAAGGATGGTGTGGTGGCCGGCGGTGGGGGGGTCAGCGCTCGTTCCGAAGAGGGCAATGCGATCCATAGCAAGGGCAATAGGGTTTGCTTAATTATAGTGATTTTCACCAAAACTGTTCACGCTCCGGAGCAAATTTTGCTCCTTTCAGCTTTCCAGCGATCGCCCTACCCATGAAAGCCAAGTAGGGGCGAAAAATTTTTCGCCCCTACGCCACTCAAATCTACAACCGGATTTCCTTTGAATTTCATCAAAATTTATCACAGGATTGGGGGAGGCGGGGGAAAAATGCTAGGATCAAAGCCTTAATTTAGTACAGGTGTCTGTTAAGGGGGGACAATGGCGATTATTCCACTGAAGGCTTGGTATTTGGATGGGTATGAACCCCTAAGCGAGGTGATCCAACGTCCCCAGGATCTGCGGCTCAACCGCAATAGCTTGCTGAAATCGGGACTGAGGGCGGATTTCTTGGATGATGGGGCAATGGTGCAGGGGGCGGCTTGGTTTCAGGCTTATCTGGAGGGGGCGGAGGTGCTGTTTTATATTGAAGGCAGTGGGGGGTATGCGATCGCCAACCTTGACCTACTTTCCCAGGAAATTTATTTCACGAAACAGGATATTAACGCCGTTTTTGACCCGGTGGTGTTGGTGAGTACTGCCGAGCCAGCGGGGGAACTGGTGGCGGCCTTGGAGGAAATTTTAGGAGAACTTAACCAGCGATCGCGCCTCCCCCTGGTCTTAAAACTTGCCCCCCGCCCCACTGGCGTGATCACCCCTGCCCATTTGCGGCAAATTCGTAAAAGCCTGGTGTGGATTGCCGATCTGACTGTAGATCCGTTGGTAAATTTGGAATTGGGCTATGCGATCGCTCAAAAACGTCCCGGCCAAATCCTCACCCTCCAAACCAGCCAGGACTCCCTCCCCTACCGCGTCCCTCATCCCCAAACCCTGATCATCCCTCCAGGGGCCAATGCCGTTGCCCTCCTCACCCCTTGGCTCGAAACCACCCTCAGCCGTTTCAACCTCTTGAGCGTTAGCCGTTCGGAAAGGGAACTTGCCCATTAAAATAGGGGCCAACCACGCAATCGTAGTGAGGAGATCGAAGGATATGTCGCGTAAGCCCGATGAGTTTGCCATTCACATTATGTTGACGACAGGGCATCGAGAAGAGGTCCGCTTTCCCACCATTCAAGATTTTCAAAAATGGTACAGCACGGAACTCCAGCCCAAAGCCGATGAAACCGGCTTTATCAATGTCCCGATTAAAAATATTCAAGGGGAATATATGGTGTTGCGCCCCAGTTGTGTCGCCGCGATCCGGGTTGAGCCGATTTTTGCGGGCAGTATTGACCGAGATTTCTAACGATACTCGGCAGTTTCCCCCACCCCCCTCTCCATACCCTACTGCTTATCCATATCTCTCAAGTGTTGACTGCGGCGGAGCGAGATCCCCCCTGCCCCCCTTTTTAAGGGGGGTTCCGGATTAACCCCCTTTTTAAGGGGGTCGGCATTCAGGGGTGTATGTGACCCTGAAACAAGTGTATTTGGTTCCGGATTAACCCCCTTTTTAAGGGGGTCGGCGTAGCCGGGGGGATCATGCCGACTGCGGCGGCGGGAGTGAGGGACTAAGATTTGACTACTCCCCGCTCTAAAGAGACGGGGATTTCCCGGAGGGATTTTAGAACTTCCGTAAAACGGACTCCTAGGCGAAGTCAAGTACGCCTCTATAGGTTGCCCGAAGGTTTCCTTTTACTTATTTTCGTTCAATCACCTTTTGTCTCTCGCCAATGAAACGCCTTTGCTACCGACATTTCTGCATGATGCAAGTCTGCCCTCACGGGATGTTGGGTCTTAGAGAAGGTGGTATGATTCTATCATATCATTGCGGCTAAAGCCGCCGAGTCGCTTTTCTGCCCCGCTCTAAAGAGACGGGGCTACCAAGCTCCCGAGGTTTTTTCGTGTATCAGCGGTAGCCATACCGGGGGGGTTTTTCTCCCCTTAAATTTTACGCAAATTTCGCCGATATTCCCCGGCAACAAAGGTTAGGATAAAGTGACCTTTGCTAATTCGCCATTGCTCCGGATCGTTGCAATCGCTTGATTTCACCTTGGTTTTGCAATGATGAAATCGCTCTTAATCCTTGCCAGTTTGGGCCTGTTTCTGGGCCTATCCTCTCCTCGTCATGCCACTGCTGCACCAGACACGCAGGCTAAAATCCTGGTGGGCATTTATCAAAATGAGCCGAAAATTTTCCGTAACGGCAACGGGGAACCGGCGGGATTTTGGGTAGATCTGTTAGAGGCGATCGCTACCGCCGAGGCCTGGGAACTGGAATATATCCCTTGTGAATGGGAAGCCTGCCTCAGAGCCATTGAGCAGGGGGAACTGGATTTAATGATGGATGTGGCCTATTCCCCGGAGCGCGATCGCCGTTTTGCCTTTAACAAAGAGGTGGTGTTAGCCAGTTGGTCGGTGGTTTATGCAGACAAGGATCAGCCCCTCAATTCCCTGTTAGATCTCGATGGCAAGCGGGTTGCAGTGCTCCAAGGCAGCATTCAAAAGCAGATGCTCCAATCCCGAGCGGAAATGTTTGATGTGGCCCCAGAATTGGTCGAGGTAGAGAACTTTACCCAGGTGTTTGCCTTAATTGCTAAGGGTTCAGTGGATGCGGGGGTCGTGAATCGCTTTTTCGGGGCACAGTTTAAGCAGGATTATGGCCTCGTCGCTACGAATATTCTCATTGAATCCTCCCAACTCCATTTTATTACCGCTAAGGGGGCTGATCTCTCCCCCCTCTACGCCTTAGACCGTTATATTAAACAATTTAAGGCTGATAAAAGTTCAGTCTACTATCAAGCATTAACCCGATGGCTAGAACCAGAGGAAGCAAAGGTTAAACTGACAGTGCAAGAGTTCTTACTGTATTTGATCCTGATTTTACCCATTACAGGCTTACTGGCAAGTTTGGCATGGAATCAACTGTTAAGGCGGGAAATCTGTCAACGGCAGCAGGTGGAAAGGGCGCTGCGGGAGAGTGAAGCCCGGTTTCAAAATATGGCCGCCAACGTACCGGGGGCAATTTTTCGCTATGTGTTGCACCCTAATCGGTCGGATGCGGTGCTGTATATGAGTTCTGGTTGTAAAGATTTGTGGGAATTAGCACCGGCAACAGTGGTTAACGATGCATCAATTCTGTGGGAGATGGTTCACCCCGAAGACCGCCCAGGGATGTGGCAATCGGTTCAGGATTCCGCCGCCACCCTAGAACCTTGGTCTTGGCAATGGCGGATTATTACCCCTTCGGGTCAGTTGAAATGGCTCGAAGCCGCTGGCCGCCCCCAACGGTGGGACAATGGCGATGTGGTTTGGGATACGTTGATCTTGGATGTGAGCGATCGCCACCGTGTTGAAGCCGAGCGGGAGCAAACGAAACTCGCCCTCCAACAAAGTGAATATCGCTATCGCCAGATGGTGCAATCCCAAACCGATTTTTTGCTGCGATCGCTCCCTGACACAACGATCACCTTTGCCAATGAATCCCTCTGCCAAATGCTGGGAGTGACGTTAGATCAAATTTTGGGGCTGCAATGGATTAACTTTGCCAATACTGATGATTTAAGCCAAGAACACACCCTACAACGATTAGCCCAACTCACCCCAGATCAGCCCACATTTATGGCCGTTAACCGCGATCGCCGTCGGGGTGGCGAGGAGGGATGGACGCAATGGCTCAATCAGGGCATTTTTAATCACCAAGGGAAATTAGTTGAGGTGCAGTCGGTGGGACGGGACATCACCGCCCTCAAGCAAACTGAAACCGCATTACAAGAAAGTGAAATGCTGTTCCGTTCCCTCTTTGAACAGGTACGGGTGGGGATTATTTTTTGTGATGCTCAAGGACAATTATTGCGGGTGAATCGTAAATATTGTGAAATTACCGGCTACAGCCCCGAAGAATTGCAGGGTATGCAATGGCTCGATCTCACCGATGGCAGCAATCGCCAACAAAATAGCCAAAATTGGCTGACATTATGATCGGTATTTCCCACTCCTTTATTCAAGAAGAACGCTACATCCGTAAAGATGGCTTACAAATTTGGGTCGAAATTACCGGCTCCCGCATTGAAAATCTTAAAAAAGAATCTCAGTTAATGGTGGGGATTGTTGATGATATTAGCGATCGCAAACAGGCAGAATTTAACCTCGCTGAAAGTGAAGCCCGCTTTCGCCTTGTATCCGAAAATATGAGTGATTTGGTTTGTATCCATGGCCCAGAGGGTCATTATTTGTATGTCACCCCCTCCAGCATTTTAATGTTGGGCTACCATCCCAATGAACTCCTGGGGCGAAATTTTTATAACTTTTGCCATCCTGAAGATCAAGACCGGGTGAAAAACTCCTTTTGCCGACCCCATCTCGCCGGAAAACCGATTCCGATTACCTATCGCATTTGTAAGAAATCTGGCCATTATATTTGGCTGGAAACCTTTACAAAATGCCTCCTAGATGAGGAGGGCAAAATCCGCCATATTCAAAGCACATCCCGAGAGGTGAGTGACCGAATTAAAATTGAGGAGCAACTCCGCTATGATGCCCACCATGATGCCTTGACGGGCTTACCGAATCGCAGTTTTTTAATGGAGCGGTTGGGACAAGCAGAATTGCGGGCGAAAGAAGATGCTGATTTTCTGTTTGCGGTGTTGTTCCTAGATTTAGATCAGTTCAAAGTGATTAATGATAGCCTTGGGCATTTGATGGGAGATCAGTTGTTGGTGGCCATTGCCAGTCAACTGCAATTTTTGATGGAGCCGAATCATTTTGTTTCTCGCTTGGGGGGGGATGAGTTTATCATTCTGTTGGAAAATTTAGAGGGGATTGAAACAGCAATTAATCTGGCGGAACAGATTTTGAAAAACCTGCGATCGCCCCTCCTGTTTGGGGATCGGGATATTTTCATCAGCACCAGTATTGGCATTGCCCTTTGGGATCGCACATTACTGAAAGCTGATGATCTGATCCGCAATGCCGATATTGCTATGTATCGCGCTAAATTGGGGGGGCGATCGCGCTATGCCCTCTTTGATCCCGCCATGCATTTGCAAGTGATTAACCGCTTGCAATTGGAAAATGATCTCCGCAAAGCCCTAGAACGGGGGCAATTACTCCTGTTTTATCAACCGATTGTTTCCCTGGCTAATCAAAAAATTATTGGCTTTGAAGCCCTTGTCCGCTGGCAACACCCCAGCCGGGGGATGATTCCCCCGGATCAATTCATTAGCATTGCGGAAGAAACCGGCTTAATTATTCCCATTGGGGCTTGGATTTTAGCCACCGCCTGCCAACAACTGGCCCAATGGCAACAGCAATTTGACTACCCGCTCAAAATGAGCGTTAACTTATCCCTGAAGCAACTACAAGAATCGATTCTAATTCAGCAAATTAACGAAGTGATTGACACAACCGGGATTCGCTGTGAAGATCTGACCTTAGAAATTACTGAAAGTATGCTGGTGCAAAATGTGGCGGGGACTTGTGCGCTATTGACCCAAATTCGTGAAAAAGGGATTCAAATTAGCATTGATGACTTTGGCACGGGTTATTCTTCCCTCAGTTATCTTTACCAATTGCCCTTGGATTTTCTCAAAATTGACCGCACCTTTGTCCAACAAATGCAGGCGGGATCGAAAAATCAGGTGATTGCGGAATTAATTATTACCCTCAGTAATGTCTTGGAGTTACAGGCGATCGCCGAAGGTATTGAAACCCCCCAACAGTTGCAATGGCTCCAAGCCCTGGAATGTGAACTGGGTCAAGGCTATCTCTTCTCCCGCCCGGTCACGGCTGAAGCCGCGACCGAATTACTAGCAGCGGGGGCAACTATTTCCCCAAGCCATGCCCCATCGGGTTAAGACAGGGCTTTTCTAGCGCAAGCCCGTCAATTCATGCGACCATAACGGGTTATGGGTGGAATGTTCCCCATCTGGCCTCCCTTTGTTAACCGCTGAACTTCTTTTCTTGAAAATCCTCCAATGATGGACTTGCCCGTTGATGCCCTAACTGCTGGCGTGAGCCGCTCGAACCCTTCCCCGCGCCGGACGAAAATTGTGGCCACCGTTGGCCCCGCCACCCTCAAACCAGAGGTGTTGCGGGAGTTAATTGAGGCTGGGGCGACGACGTTGCGGCTCAATTTTTCCCATGGAACCCATGAGGATCATCATCGGGCAGTGCGTTTGATTCGCCAAACCGCCTTTGAGTTGGATCAGCCGGTGGGGATTCTCCAGGATCTCCAGGGGCCGAAAATTCGCCTGGGGAAATTTGAGGGGGGGCCGGTACAGGTGAATAAGGGCAATCGCTTCATCCTCACCAGCCATCCCGTCCCCTGTACCCATGAAATCGCCTACGTCAGCTATCCCAAACTCACTAAAGAAATTCCTCCCGGAGCAATGATCCTCCTCGATGATGGCAAGGTGGAAATGGTTGTCGATAGGGTGGATCAAGAGAGCAAAGAACTCCATTGTCGCGTTGTGGTGGGGGGGAAACTCTCCGATAATAAAGGTGTGAATTTCCCCAATGTTTCCCTCACCGTCAGCGCCTTAACGGAAAAAGACCGCAAGGATCTCATGTTTGGCCTCGATCAAGGCGTGGATTGGATCGCCCTTAGCTTTGTCCAACGGCCCCAGGATATTCTCGAAATTAAAGAACTGATCGCCAGTACGGGTAAATCCGTCCCCGTGATTGCCAAAATTGAAAAACACGAGGCGATCGAACAGATGGACACGATCCTCGCCCTCTGTGATGGCGTGATGGTGGCCCGGGGGGATTTAGGCGTAGAACTCCCCGCCGAACAAGTTCCCCTCCATCAAAAACGGCTGATTGCCACTGCCAACCGTTTGGGCATTCCGGTGATTACCGCCACCCAAATGCTCGATAGTATGGTCAACAGCCCCCGCCCCACCCGTGCCGAAGTCTCCGATGTGGCCAATGCGATCCTTGATGGCACCGATGCGATCATGCTTTCCAATGAAACCGCCGTCGGCAATTACCCCGTGGAAGCGGTGGCGACGATGACGCGCATCGCCCTCTGTGTCGAGCAGGAAGCCCCCGCCCATCGGCACTTTAAAAATCCCCAGCGCTCCATTCCTAACGCCATTTCCGGCGCAGTCAGCCACATCGCCCAACAGTTAGATGCAGCGGCCATTATGACACTGACCAAAACCGGGGCCACCGCCCGCAATGTTTCCAAATTCCGCCCCCATACCCCGATTTTAGCCGTTACGCCCCATGTGGATGTGGCGCGGCAGTTGCAATTGGTGTGGGGGGTGCGACCCTTGTTGGTGTTAGATTTGCCCTCCACAAGCCAAACCTTTCAGGCGGCGATGAATGTGGCCCAGGAAAAGCAATTGCTCCATGATGGGGATTTAGTGATCCTCACCGCCGGTACATTGCAGGGGGTCGCTGGTTCAACGGACTTGATTAAAGTGGAAGTGGTGACGGCGGTGCTGGGTGAAGGGGTGGGGATTGGGGAAGGGTCGATCACTGGCCGGGCGCGGGTGGTGCGCAATCCCCGCGAGATCGGCAATTTTAGCCCTGGGGAAATCCTTGTCGCCCCCCACACCAATGCGGATTATGTGGATGTGATCCGTAAAGCGGGGGGGATTATTACGGAAGAATCCAGCCTCACTAGCCATGCGGCGGTGATTGGGTTGCGGTTGGGGATTCCGGTGATTGTCGGTTTAAAACACGCGACAGAATTAATCGGGGAAGGGGCAATCCTGACCCTAGATTCCCAACGGGGTAAGGTGTATTTCGGGACAAGGGCTAAGGGTTCCGCTGGTTCCTAAAGTTCGTATGGCGGACTGAAGTCCGCTCTTTCTGGATTAGCGGTAATCCGGTTGTAGAATTAATGGGCGTGGGGGCGAAAAATTTTTCGCCCCTACATCATCTGCTTGATCTGATTGACGCGGATTTTATTTAAAAACACCATGACGACAATTTTGGTTACGGGAGCAGCGGGTTTTGTTGGGTTTCATCTCTGCCAACGATTGCTTCAATCCCCTGAAACAACCGTGATCGGGCTGGATAATCTCAACCCTTATTATCCGGTCAGTTTGAAAGAAGCACGATTGGCCCAGTTACGTCCCCATGCCAACTTTGAGTTTTTGCCCTTGGATTTAGCGGATCGGGAGGGAATGGCGCGGCTGTTTGGCGATCGCCCCTTTTCCACCGTGATCCACCTCGCCGCCCAAGCGGGGGTACGCTATTCTCTCCAAAACCCCCATGCCTATGTGGATAGTAATCTGGTGGGGTTTGTCAATATCCTCGAAGGTTGCCGCCATCAGGGGGTTGAGCATTTGGTCTATGCCTCTTCAAGTTCCGTCTATGGCCAAAACCCGAAAGTTCCCTTTGCGGTTGAAGATAATGTCGATTATCCCGTTAGCCTTTATGCCGCAACTAAAAAAGCGAACGAATTGATGGCCCATTGCTATAGCCATCTCTACAATATTCCCATGACCGGCCTGCGGTTCTTTACCGTTTATGGCCCTTGGGGTCGCCCCGATATGGCCTATTGGAAATTTACCGAGGCAATCTTAGGCGATCGCCCCATTGATGTCTACAATCACGGCCAAATGCAGCGAGATTTCACCTACATTGACGATGTAATTGAAGGTGTCGTCCGGGTGATGGCCAAAATTCCAGAACCCCAAGGCCCCAACCAAGCCCGCTACAAAGTTTATAACATCGGCAATCATCAACCCATCGAACTGATGGCCATGATTGAAATTCTCGAAACCTGTCTAGGGCGTAAAGCGGTCAAAAATATGCTCCCCATGCAGCCGGGGGATGTGCCCCGCACCTATGCCGATGTCGAAGACCTAAGCCGCGATGTCGGGTTTAGCCCCAATACCCCCCTAGCCGAAGGTTTAGCCCGTTTCGTCACCTGGTATTGCGACTATCATCAAATTGCCCCCCCCGCTGGATCCTGAGGATTGCTTCATGGCTACGATGAACATGATTTTAACCTTGGCTGTTGTTGCCGCAGCCCTCCTATTATTTATCACGGAACTGTTACCCGTTGACCTCATTGCCATCATCATTATGGTGAGCTTGATGGTCTTAAAGTTAGTCACCCCAGAGCAAGGCATTGCCGGGTTTGGCAACAGTGCCACGATCACCGTCATGGCCATGTTTATCCTCAGTGCGGGCATTGCCAAAACTGGAGCCATTCAGTTTGTCAAAAAACTGCTGATTCGCTTGGGGGGCAACAGTCCCAACCGCCAAATTCTAGCCATGGGGTTTTTAGTTGGCCCCATTTCCGCATTTTTAAACAATACCGCTGTGGTGGCGATCTTATTACCAATTATTGAAGATTGGTGTAAACAGCAAAAAATTTCCGTCTCTAAGGTCTTAATTCCCCTTTCTTACCTATCGATTTTGGGAGGAATGCTTACCCTGGTCGGCACTTCAACCAATATTCTTGCCAGTGGTCTTTCCGCTAAACTGGGGTATGGTGAATTTAGTATTTTTCAATTTACTCAACTGGGGATTTGTGTCTTTAGCATTGGCTTAACCTATTTAACCATTTTTGCACCGCGTATTTTGCCCGATCGCAAATCTTCGACTGGAAATCTGATTGTTGACGATTACAACTTAAAGGATTATGTCACAGAAGTTTTAGTCACCCCGCAATCAATTCTAGTCGGCACAACGCTGCAAACAAGTCAAATTCAGCGCAAATTTGATTTAGATGTGTTGGAAATTATCCGCCAAGGCACAAGATTTTCGCCCCCTTTGGCGGACAAAATCATCAGTATTGGTGATATTTTAGTCGTCCGCAGTTCCCGACAGGAATTGCTGAAAATTCGTGAACAACAGGGTTTAGATATTCTCCCTGATGTTAAGTTTAAAGATGCCCTGACCACAGATTTAGAATCTGGGGAAGAGAAGATGGCGGAGGTGTTGATTATGTCCAATTCTCGCCTAGTGGGAACGACATTAAAGGAAATGCGGTTTCGCCAACGCTATAACTTAACGGTGTTGGCGATCCGGCGGGGGGCGGAGGTGGTGCGGGGCCGGTTCGGTCGTGTGCCGTTGCGGTTTGGGGATGTGCTGCTCGTCCAGGGGCCAAAGCAAAGTTTTATCGGGTTACAAACAACGCGGGAATTGTTGGTTTTGGAAGAGCGGGATGTGGAGATGATGCGCCAAAATAAGGCAGCGATCGCCATTAGTATCGGTTTAGCCGTAGTCCTGCTTTCCGCTTTTGAGATCATGCCAATTTTGGTGAGTGCTTTAGCGGGGGTGGTGGTGATGGTATTAACGGGATGTTTAAAACCGGGAGAAATTTATGGAGCAGTCCGTTGGGATATTATCTTTTTATTAGCAGGGTTGATTCCCTTGGGTACAGCCATGGAGCAGTCAGGAGCAACGCAATGGATCGCGGATCAATTATTGGTATTTTCGGGGAATTTTTCCGGGTATTGGCTCTTAGTCATGTTCTATCTCTCAACGGCATTATTAACAGAAATTCTCTCTAATAATGCATCGGTTTTATTAATGTTGCCCATTGCGGTGGCGGTGGCTAATACCTTAACACTGAATCCCTTTGCCTTTATGTTTACGGTCATGTTTGCCGCTTCCAATAGTTACATGACCCCCATCGGCTACCAAACGAATACGATGGTTTATGGCCCTGGCGGTTATCGTTTTTTCGATTTCACCCGCATTGGTGCGCCCCTCACCTGTATTCAAACCCTCGCCACCCCCGCTTTAATCATTTTCTTCTATGGGTTAACACCAACACCCTAAGCAAAAATGGGGGCGAAAAATTTTTCGCCCCTACGTCTATGCTACAACCGGATTCCGAATTACAGGATGATCAACAGCCTTCGGGGGCTTGTTGATGGAGCAAGGTTTGCACCACAAAGGGCTGATGGCGATCATCCGGTTGGATCAGAATTTGAGTCGCATCGGCAGGGTTTTGGAAATCGCCCCAAGCATTGAGCCGCCAAAGATTGGGGGCTTGGGTTCCCCCAAAGCCTTGATCTAAACAGTAGGGATTTGTATCACCATGAATCAATAAAACGGGTTTTTCAAACTGGGCTGCTAACGTCCTCAATTGCTTCTGAATCGTGACATAACCATTACAATCCGTCGGATTTGTGGGAGTACAAGCTTCTTCCCCATGACCATTGCTGAGATCCGCTTGGGTGGTGATAATAATGGCGCGGGTGGGCTGTTGGGTTGCATCGTTAAAGGCAGTTTGCAACCAAACCCGATTGGCTTGATCACGGGCTTCGACTTGGGCGATCGCCATTTCTGGATCATCTAATAAAATTTCGTGGCGACCATTATTCGTGCCCACAATATGCAGCGTCAGAAACAGAATTTCTCCCTGTCGCCAACGGGCATTTTCGGGGAATAAAGGCTGTTGTTGATAGTCCCATTCTGGGGGGAGATCCAAGGGTTGGCTAAAAAAGAGTTGACGGAGAAAATTCAGCCGTTCGAGTTCGGAAAAGCGTTGAGTGAGGGAGGAGCGATCGCAATCTGTCCATTCATTATCCCCAGGGGTATAAAAAACGCGGCCCGGGTGGAGATTCCAGATGTCATTGCGGCGAGTTGTGAGGAGGCGATCGGTGCAGGCTTCACCACCCCCTTTAAGGTCGCCATAGTGGATCACAAAGGGAAATTCTGCGCCATGGATGGCCCGGCGCAGTGTTGTATTCATCTCATCTTCTTCCGCTTCACTATAGGGAAGATCGCCGATGGTGAGAATGCGCATTGTGGTTTGAGCGGTTTGGGCGATCGCCGGTAAACTTCCCCCACAGAGGAGGGCGATCGCCACAGGCAAAGAACAGCGAATCCGGCGGAGCAGTTCCATCATATTTCAACGGTTGTGATCTGTTCAAAATAGCACTTTTTTCCTGCGATTAACGCCGACGATAGGCGGCCATGGGTTCTTTAATCCAACGAATATAAAGATGTTTGAATGTGGATTGTAAGATCCGGGGTGCGCCGAAATCGATAGGCACGAGAGTATCAGAAAGCCGCCAATCAGAGATGGCCAGATCCGCCGGTTGCGCGTGGGGAAATTCAATTTCTTCCCAAGGGGGAGTCAGTCTTAACCGTTGGGCGGCGGCGAGGGTGGGGACGGTATCCGGGTCAACACCGAGGATTTTGGCGAAGGCGCGATCGCCTGCAAACACCTGATCTGTTGCTCCCAAAATTCCCAAATGCCGAGGTTCCCCCCCGCTGGGGCCATTGCCTTCATGGCCAATAATGCCATCGATAATTGTTAAATTGGGGGCGATCGCCGCTGCGGTTTGTACCAACATTTCTCCAAACCGGGCGGCATCTTTCCCCGCTTCCAAATGCCACCAAGCTTTCATTTTCCCCGGCACACAACCAAACAGATTTTTCACGCCTAAAGTGAGGGTCAGTTGACAATGGGATTTCACCTTAGGCAAATTAATCACCACATCCGCATCCATCGCTTCTTTACTGAGACGCAGATGATTAAATTCCGCAGCAGCCACCTCGTAACGTTGGCCGTGGAATTCAACAATCGGAATATTTAAATCCTGTAACAGGGGCAAATAACCATTACTACGAGCCACCCCTTTAGCGGTTCCAAACGCCGGACTATCCCCCATAAAGGGTTTCCCCCCAGCGGCGATCACGGCTTCCGCCACAACAGCCACCAGTTCGGGGCGGGTGATACATTCTTGGCCGGGGCGGCTGCCGGTGAGCAGGTTGGGCTTGAGGAGAACGCGATCGCCCTCCTTGACCATTGCCTCCATACCGCCCAAGGGGGCGAGGAGTTCCGCTAATTTCGCTCGTAGCAGATCGGCATCGTAGCTAGGGACAGGCAGAAGGCTGACAATGGGCATGGCTAACAGGGGAAAGACATTGCTCCCCATTGTAGACAGTTCAGAGGAAAGCACTAGGGGAAATGTGAAAATATTCCCCTAAAATCTTGGCCTGGGCTTTGCTGATCCCCCGTTTATACTGCTTCCGTTATCACCATCGGGCAAACCTCCGCCAGAAAACTAGCAACTGCTTAAAACTGTTAGATCGCCTATTTCTAAAACTTTAATCTGTCAATTTGTGTTTGTAGATATTGCTCTGGCTCACTGGGATCAAAACGGTCATCGGCTAGATCTTCGTAGCGGAGAATTAAACTGGGGGGATTTTGTCCTAACTCTTTACTTAACTGACGAGCCAGTCCGGTCATAAATACATCATCAGCGATCGCCTCATGCTGCCAATTCCCCGGCGGTAAAAATCCCCATCGTTGAAATTGCGTGGTGATCCAATAGGAAAAACTTTTCCAGGGGTAGGGGTCAAAATCGATGCGATCAGGAATTGTTTGGCGATGGCCCAAGCCGTCGTCAAACTCCCCCGTAAACACACTTTCGAGCGCCCCTAAAGGCACATTCAAATAATTTGCCGAAGCTACCGCTTGGGCCGCAGCGCGGCGGTTACGGCTTTGGCTCGCGTAGTTGGTACTGTCGATAATTGCCTGATTTACGGCTCGAAACGTGTTGGGATGCTCGTGAATCCAGGCCTGAGAAGCAGCAAAGGCACAGCAAGGATGCCCCGGCCAAATCTGGCGCGTTAACCGATGGATAAACCCCACCCCTTGCTCCACCGCCATTTGATTAAAGGGTTCCGGTGCAACCATCGCATCAATCTTCCCGGCTTGCAGATTACTCAACATTTCCGACGGCGGCAGCACCATCAATTCTGCATCGCGATCAGGATGAATGCCCCCACTGGCCAGGTGGTAGCGCAGTAAGAGATTGTGCATTGAGTAAGGATGGGGGATACCAATGCGGAAGCCTCGTAAATCCGCCGCTTGTTGAAGGCGATCGCGATGGCGGAGGGCAATGGTAATCGCGCTACCATTGATGTTTTCAATGCTGGCGAGTTTAATCGGGGTGGCAGTGGATTGCAATCCCAAGGATAGGGCTAAGGGCATGGGGCAAAGCATATGGTAAGCATCCAGTTCTCCCGCTATGGCTGCATCCCACACTTGGGGCCAACCTTTCATCTTCACCAATTCCACCGTTAAACCGTATTTTTGATAAAACCCCAAGGGTTCCGCCATGATAATCGGTGTGGCGCAGGCAATGGGCAAATAGGCAATTTTTAAATGGGTTTTTTCCAAGTGTTCAAATTTTGCCGATGTCTCCAATTCGGCATCCTCTCGCCGGCCACAATTCGCCGTCCCCATGAGTAACGCCCCGACTAACATCCGCTGTAAAAATTTGCGCCGATTGGGGCGATCGCGGCGAGTCGAGTCACCTCCGCCCCCAGTCCCAAACGTAGCCGTTAACACTGCCTCTAATCCCCCCATTTGTTGGATCAGATTTTGCAGATCTGGGGGTAAAGAAAGCGAGATTTCAGGACTGGGTTGTCCTTTGGTGAAGGGAGAGATGGGGCTGAGGTGATGGGCGACCCAATCCGCCGGACGGGGGGATAATTCTGCCCAAAGTTGGGCATGATCACGGGTGAAATGGGTTGCGCCACATTCACGGCAAAATTGAGCAGCAGGGGAAAGGGTGGTCATGATTAAAAGGTGAAGCGATTGGGTTGAGTGAACAAGCCAAATATTTGGGTGGGTTAAACCAAGGCGGTTAAATTTTCTAGGGCGGTATTCAACTGCTCGACCCCGCCCCGGACTTGACTCACGCCAGCGGCATTGCTTTGGGCAGCTTGGTTAATATCATTCATTGCAGTCACCATTTGCCCCATGGCTGTGACTTGCTGCTTGGCATTGAGGGAGAGTTGTTGATTATTCGTGACGACATTTTGCACCGCTGTAGCCACACCCCCGAAGGCTTGGGCCATTTCTTGACTAATGGCTACTCCCTCATTGACGGTTTCGGTTCCCACCGTACTCGCTTGGGCTGTGGCGGCAATGGCTTGGCGAATCTCGCCAATTAATTGATTAATTTGCAATGCTGAGGCTTGGCTTTGATCCGCCAGGCGGCGAATTTCCCGCGCTACAATTGCAAAACCTTTCCCCTGTTCCCCAGCATGAACTGCTTCGACGGCGGCATTGAGGGCCAAGAGATTCGTTTGGGCCGCCAATTCTCCCACCACTTGGGTAATGCTGGCAATTTCAACGGATTTCGATCGCAGTCGTTCACTTTGGGACTGAATGGCGGTGACAGTTGCTTGGAGGAGGGCCATGCGATCAAGGGTGCGTTGTACTGCTGCTGCGCCCTGTTGGGAAAGTTCCAAGGCTTGGCTGGCATCCTTGGCGGAATGGGCCGCTTGGGCTTCGGCATGGCGAAAGGATGCATTGAGTTCATCTAGGGTGATGGTGGCTTCACTGACTGCCGCTGCTTGTTGGGTGCTGTTGCGCTCTTGTGCTTCGCTGGTGGTGGTAATTTCGGCGGAGGATTGGGCGATCGCCCGCGTTTCTTGGGTGAGGTGGTGGCTGATTCCATGGGCAATGACTGAGCCGGTGATTAAGGCGATCGCCCCTGAGAAAATGGCAATGCCAAAAACCAATAATGTCAGCAATTGTAAAGCGGCGGCCTGTTCGGTTTTTTCCTGTTCAAGTTGGGCCTGTTCATAGGCTTCAAAGGTGGCCACGAGGTCGCTGAGGTTATCAGTAATACTTTGCACCTCCCCCTCTTGCCAAATCATGGCAGATTTACCGGCTCTGTCCAGTTGGACATAGGAAATCAGACGGCGATAGAGTTCATTCACGCGATCGCCCACATCAATGATTTCATTCAATGTTGCCCGTTGCTGGGGATCCTCAATCAAAGCGCGAATTGTCTCCGATTGTTGATAAAACTGGCTATCCCATATTTCATAGGTTGCGAGTTCGTCCATTTTTTGGCCAATTAAATAGCCCCGTGCCGCCTTTTCCATGGCAGCAATACTAAAGGCGAGATTTTTGACCTCATTAATATGGGTGTTTAACAAATCCACTTGTTGGGATTGCCGCTCGACTTGCCGCACCCCTTGAAAATAGACAATGCAGGCCGTTAATCCGGAAAAAATAATCAGAATGAAATATCCTAAAAGGATGGAATTGCGTAACTTGAGTCGTTTTAGGAGGGCTTCCGGATGATACATAAAACTAATGTCACCTCAGTTTGTTGGGAAGTTCTCTCCAGGTTACTCAAAGTTTCGCGATTGTGACTATCGGAATTTAACACTTTCGGAAAGGAATAAACATCTCACCAATGCTGTGATCCTCACGAATTTCTACCACAACGTCGGTGTAGGTAGCATTATCCGCTAAAGGGGTGATCAACAGTTCAGGATGGAGGGCTTGCCAAAAGTAGGTCACGAAAGCCTCAATCTCTTGATCGCTCATGCCCCCTTTTCCCTGGGCCTTCATCCGCTGTTCCGCCGCTTTACGCCAGGTGTAGCTGAGGCGATAGTCCACAGGTTTGAGGATGATCAGCCGATCCAAACGCTCCCACAGGGGGAGATAATCCCGCAGCTTGGCATTCATGGCCCGGGCAAAGGCGCGATCGCCTTCAACCCTGCTCTGCCCATCGCCCTCGCGCCACATCCGTTCCGGTGCATTTTCAAAAACAGCGGGGTCTACAGGCCGCACCCCCACAAACCACCCTTCAAAGATCACCACATCCACCCCCGCCACTCTTTCCGGTTCCCCTTGATCCCCCGCTCCTCCCCACAGGGATTTATCAAACCGGGGGACGGCAACGGGTTGGCCTGCCCGGAGGCGATCTAACACCTCAATCCCCTGAGGGACATTATGGGTTCCCGGTGGCCCCCGCCATTTTAGCCGTGGCTCCTGGGCTTGGAGGGCTTGGCGTTGGCCATAGGGGAGGTAGAGATCATCCAGGGAAAAACTTAAGGGGCGATGGCCCTGCTGTTTTAAGAGCGCCGTCACCATCGCGCCTAGGGTTGTTTTGCCAGTTCCTTGGCCGCCTAAAATGCCCAAAACGATTGGCCGGCCAAGCCTTTGCTGTTCCTGATCCAGGGCTTGGGCAAGGGGAAACCAGAGGCGCTGAAACGTGGAGGCGATCGCCCCCCCCTCTGCTATCCCTTGGGCTTGGGCAAGAGCAATTAACGCCTCAGGGCAATCCCTCTCTGTGGGGGTGAGTAACTGGGTGGCGAAATCTATCGGTGGGAGATTGTTAGGGATTGCTGATTCGGCCATAGACTTTGAATGATCCCTTGATTCTCTTGAAAGGGTTGAATTGCCATGGGCCTCAGGTAATGGGAAAACGTTAAGGTGTACAGTTTTCGCCAAAAATGTTTGCCCTGACCCCTTCGCTTCCTTCCGCCTAGAATTTGCTAGGATATGCCTTAGCTTTGGGGACAAAGCACAATTTAACCGATCCCCAGCCCTTAACGACCTTTTGCTATGAACATCCGTAACCTGTTCCGGGATTTAAGACGGTGGTATGTGGGAACCCCTGACCGCGCCTTAGATGAAGCCTATCAGGGAGCATTGCGGATTAAAGCCTTGGAAGATGAGCATTTTCAGGGGCAGCCGGTGAGCGCGGCGGCGGGGCCGGACTATTGCGATCGCGTTTTGACCTATTTTGAGGCGGAGGTCAAAAACCAGATCCGCACGATTAACCTGCGATTGGCGGAGTTTCGCGCTACTCGTCAGGTGGTGGGCCAGGGCGATCGCCTTGGAGAAGCGGGGAAAGAAGCTGCTGGAATTATTATTGATAAGCTCAATTTTATTGACCAGATTCTTAACCATTACCAACCCACTCCTCCCTCAGACCGCAAAAAATCTCTTTCTCTCATTCCCGTTGACCTGAAAAACACCGCCCCTGTCCCCCAAAACCCGAAACAAAAGCCTTCTCCCACAATATTGCCTAAGGATAAACTGGCCAGTGCTGGCTCAAAAACCGGAGCCGTCCCCCGTTCGATCCTCAATACCTTTAGCCGCGTTAAACGGGAATTAGATCCCCAATCCGTCGGCTCCGAGGGGGAGGTGGTGCAAAAATTTCGCCAAGCCCGCGATCGCACGGCGATCGCCGTTAAATTCCTCCTCCTCCTGATTATCATTCCCCTCCTCACCCACCAACTCACAAAAACCTTCATCATTGAACCCCTGATTGAACAGCAATTTTTTACCACCCATAGTGAAATTGTTTTTCTCAACCAAGACCTCCAAGAAGAAGCATTTATCGAGCTAGAGCATTATGAAAAAACCCTGAAGTTCACGATGATGCTGGGCTTAACGCCGGAGCTTTCTGAAGGTGAAATCGAAGTTAAAATAAAAGAAAAAGCCGACGAATTAGCCAGTGACTATCGTCAGCGTGGGGCCAGTGCTGTTGCCAATATCTTTGCTGATGTCTGTTCACTGCTCGCCTTTGGTTGGGTGATTATGATCAGCCGTCGGGAGATTCAAATTCTCAAGGATTTTATTGATGAAATTGTTTATGGCTTAAGTGATTCCGCCAAGGCATTTTTAATTATCCTCTTTACCGATATGTTTGTGGGTTTCCACTCTCCCCACGGTTGGGAGGTTATTTTAGAAGGGGTTGCTCGCCATTTTGGTTTACCGGAAAGCCGTGATTTTAACTTTCTATTTATTGCCACCTTTCCCGTGATTCTCGATACGGTTTTAAAATACTGGATTTTCCGCTACCTGAACCGCATTTCTCCCTCGGCGGTGGCTACATACAAAACCATGAATGAGTAACGCCATGAGCCAGAAAATGAGGGCTGATTTTCTATTGTTCATGCAACATGGTTGGGCGGATCATGCCCAGCCGATTGCCGGTTTGGGGGGGCAATTGGCCCCGCAGGCGGTGGTGGTGGCTCCGAATTTGGGCTGGTGGCGGACTTGGTGGCGGATCGAGCCGTTGATCGCTACGGTGGAGCGGGAGGCGATCGCCCTTCAATCCCAACACCCCGATTTACCCTGGCGAATTGTCGGCCATTCCATGGGGGGGCTGATTTGGTTGGAATTATTAGATCGCCATCGAGATTGGTGGCCTACGGTGCATTCTCTCGTTTTAATCGCTTCTCCTGTGGGTGGGGCAGATTTGGGGCGGATTCTTGATCCTTTGGGTTGGGGCGTGGGGATTGCGCGGGATTTGGGGCGCAATCGGCGGGATTTGGCGGCTCAGATTGCGGCCCAGATCCCCACGTTAGTGATTGCTGGGGATATTGATGGGGGGAGTGATGGCACGGTGTTGGTACAAACCACCCGCTGTGATTTTGCTCAGTTTGTGACGCTACCCTACAGTCATCCGGCGTTGAAAAATCACCCGGCGTTAATTCCCCTGATTCAGGAATTTTGGGTGGATCCTCAGGTTGCTCCATCTCCGCAACTTGGTTTGATCGGGGCAATTGGCGATCGCCTCCGTCAAGTTCCTGGCATCACCGATGCCCATCCCCGCGATGCCCTGAAAGCCAGCCTCTTCAAGCAATTCCCCGATGGCACGACGGTGAAAACCTGGCAAAATCTTTGGGGATTGCGCCATGTGTTTGTGGTGGATGGTGCAGGGGTTTGTCACTATGGCGGCTTTGTGGGCATGGCGGATGATCGCCAGTTAGTCAGGGCTTTGGTCGAAATCCAAGGGTTTTGTTAACCTCCAGGTCTAAAAATGTTAAGATTCTTAACAGAAGGCTTGCCTATTAAAGGGGAAAATTCCGTCGTTTTGTCATGATTCAACCTGCTTCCCGGTTCGGGATCTTTAAAAATCGTCGCCTTTGGATCGGTCTGGGTTTTGGCCTGGTGATCGTGGGGGCCAGCCTGAAGTTATTAGCACCAACGGCTCAATCCCCCACCGTTTCAGGGGATAGCCCTGCCATCGCCCAAACGGGGGAAGCCACGCCCGTAACCCTTGTCACTGCTGAATTAACCGCCATTCAAGAAGGATTTAACGCCACGGGAACTGTCACCGCCACGGAACTGTTACCCGTCACCGCCCAAGCCTCGGGGTTACAAATTCAAACGATTCTGGCCGATGAAGGGCAGTCTGTCCGGGGTGGCCAGGTGTTAGCGCGGCTCAATAGCAGCTTACTGCAAGCCCAATTGACCCAAGCTCAGGCTAGCGTTGCCCAAGCGGAGGCGCGGGTGGCGGAGTTGCGCTCCGGGAGCCGGCTCGAAGAAATCAACCGCGCCCAGGAAGGGGTACGCATTGCCACCGCTGGGGTTGCCCAAGCCCAATCGGATTTGGAGTTAGTCCAAAAACGGGTACAACGGAATCAAACCTTGGAGGTGGAGGGGGCGATCGCCCGCGATCGCCTTGATGAAATTCTCAATCAAGCCCGGATTGAGGCGGCGAATCTGCAACAGGCTAAAGCCCGGCTCGCGGAAGCTCAATCCCAACTCACTGAACTGCGCCAAGGCCCCCGTCCGGAGGTGATTACCCAAGCAGAGGCCCAACTTCAGCAGGCTCAAGGGCAAGTCCAATTGATCACCGCCCAACTGCAACAGACCCAAATCCTCGCCCCCGCTAGCGGCACGATCGCCACCCGCAACGCCCGCGTTGGGGCAATCAGCAATGCATCAGAACCCCTGTTTACGATTATTCAGGGGGGGCAGTTGGAACTGGAATTAATGATTCCAGAAACTCAGTTGCCCCAAGTGCGATCGGGGCAGGTGGTGCGGATTACTGCGGAAAATAATCCTGATCTGAGCCTGAACGGCCAAGTGCGGACGATCAACCCCGTGGTCAATGCCCAATCTCGGCAGGCGACGGTGAATGTGATGCTCCCTATTAATCCCTCGTTAAAACCGGGGATGTTTCTCAAGGGGGAAATTATTACCCGCAATACCCAAGGGATCACGATTCCTACGGCGGCCCTCTTACCCCAAACTGAGGAGCAGGCGGTGGTGTTTGTTCTGGCGGGGGATAATCGGGTACGGCGGCAAACGGTGGCGGTGGGGGAATTATTGGGGGGCGATCGCGTTGAAATTTTGGCAGGGTTAGAGGTGGGCGATCGCATCGTTCTTGAGGGTGCGCCCTATCTCAAAGATGGAGATCAGGTGACTATTGAGTCGTGAATCCTCAACAGGCGTAGGGGCGAAAAATGCTGTAGGGGCGAAAAATGTTGTAGGGGCGAAAGATTTTTCGCCCCTACTACTCCCCAGGTGGGATTCGAACCTACGACCAATCGATTAACAGTCGATCGCTCTACCACTGAGCTACTGAGGATTGCTTTGTAGCCACAGTCGCTTATTGTAGCAGTAGGTTTTTTAAAATGCAAGATTTTTATGTTAATTTCCCCAACAACCTGTAACAGCGTTGTTGTGAATCCCCCAACGCCCTAGGGAATCAGGCTATGGTGGGAAATGGCCAGATTATGAAAATTGTTATCCTCAATCCCCGTATGCTCACCCATCATCGCTGCCCCGTCTCCCTCTCCTTAGTGGCGAAAGACCTACCCCTATGGTCAGCCGTGGATACCTATGCCACCCTCTGCCAACAAGACCGCGATCGCTTCCACCTGCGGCTCAAACATCCCAGCTTTCCCACCCCCGAAACCGCCCTTACTAATCCCTGGGCCGCCCATCCCCCAGCGGGAATGCTCTGGCTAGAATTTTCTTCCCAACGGGTTTTGCTCACCCTCCAAGGCCGGGGGCAATTGGGCTATCGTCACCATTGGGCCAATGGCGTTTATGGCACTTCCCGCTATTGGCTTGATGCCCAAAACCAAGGACTTCAGCCCGTCATTGCCCTGCGGAACTTTACGCGGCAGTTAGTGGTTTCTGGCTATCCCCTCCCCGATCGCTTGCAGATTGACTATGAACTCTGGTCAGGACAACTCCCCCTCGGCCAATATATTTTGCACCTCGATATCCATCACTAGAAAACAATCAAAAGGCCCCATCCCCGCCGATCTCTGCGAAGATGAGAACAGAATACTTAATAGAAGTTCAGCAATAAGCCTCAGAATCTATGGGAAGCGATCGCATCGTTTTGCTCTCACGCCGAGAAATCGACAAAATGCGGCAAGCGGGTAAGCTCGCCGCCCAACTTTTAGATCACCTCGCCCCCCTGGTAAAACCGGGGGTCAGCACCCTCGAACTCAATGATGAAGCAGAGCGGTGGACTCAGGCCCATGGGGCCAAAAGTGCGCCCCTAGGGTATCCGGGGGCCGTGATGGCCTTTCCTAAATCCATTTGCACCAGCATTAACAATGTGATTTGTCATGGCATCCCTAGTGCAAAAGAAGTCCTCAAAGATGGCGACATTATCAATATCGATGTCACCCCCATCGTTGATGGCTACCATGGCGACACCTCCCGCACGTTCTTCGTCGGTACGCCCTCCCCTGTGGCGAAAAAATTGGTAGAAGTGACAGAAGAATGTTTACGGCGGGGGATTGCAGCGGTGAAGCCCGGTGGCCGGGTGGGGGATATTGGCGCAGCGATCCAAGAATATGCCGAAGGGGAAGGCTTTTCCGTTGTGCGGGATTTTGTCGGCCATGGCGTGAATCGCGTCTTTCACACCCCCCCCCAAATTCCCCACTATGGCGTGCGCGGCAAAGGCAAAAAGCTCCGGCCGGGGATGGTGTTCACCATTGAACCGATGATTAATGAGGGGAGTTGGGAGGCGGAGGTGTTGGCCGATGGTTGGACGGCCCTCACGAAAGATCGCAAACTTTCGGCCCAGTTTGAACACACCATCGCCATTACCCAAACCGGCGTAGAAATCTTGACCCGCCGCGAAGATTAGCACCATCCCGCTTGGCTGTGGCGATCGCGCAACGACGGAATGCTCCAATGCTAATCTTTGAGGGAAGCCGTTCAGTTCCTTTGTGGAGAAGCCCCCATGCAACTCAGTCCCCAAGAAAAAGATAAGCTGTTAATTTTTACGGCGGCGCTGGTGGCCGAGCGTCGCAAGGATAAGGGCTTAAAGCTCAACCATCCGGAAGCGGTGGCCTATCTTTCGGCGGCTATTCTCGAAGGGGCGCGGGAAGGGCGCACGGTGGCGGAGTTGATGGATTATGGCACAACACTGCTCACCCGTGAGGATGTGATGCCGGGGATTGCAGAGATGATTCCAGAGGTGCAGGTGGAAGCCACGTTTCCCGATGGGACTAAGTTGGTGACGATCCACGATCCGATCCGTTAGGGGGATTTTCCTTTCGTTTTAATGATGATGATCCCCCCGGCTACGCCGACCCCCTTAACAAGGGGGTTAAATTTCAGAACCCCACCTTTTTAAGGGGGGGCAGGGGGGGATCGTCCTACAGTTTGGCTTTCACTTCTTTGAGTAACCCCTCGCAGGCATCCATGAGCAGATTGATCACATAATCGAAGCCATCAGGGCCGCCATAGTAGGGGTCAGGGACTTCGCGATCGCCATGGTATTGGGCATAATCACACATCAGCTTCACCTTTTCTTGATATTGGCCGGTGCGATCGAGGGCGAGAATATTGCGATAATTATCCCGATCCATGGCAAGAATGAGATCAAAGGCTTCAAAATCTTCCGTATTGAACTGGCGAGCCGCACCCGTCATGGTAATCCCTTGTTGAGCGGCTGCATTGTGCATCCGGCGATCTGGGGGGGAACCGATGTGATAGCTAGAGGTTCCGGCGGAATCACATTCAACCTGGCCCGTCAGACCTGCCTGCTCCACAAAATGTTTCATGATATTTTCCGCCGAAGGGGAGCGGCAGATATTGCCCAAACAGACAAACAGGAGTCGGTAAGCCATCGTTAAAAATGCAGGACAGGGTGAGAAACAAAGGAAACAGGGGCAAAACTGACACCGGGAATGGGTAGAAATCCCTAAAATGCCCGCTTCCATGATAGGGTCTCGTCGTGGTTTTGTGTTAACGTATTCTCCGAGGTTCCCCTTGCTTGTGAGGATAGATTTATCCATGTTCCGAAGCCATCGCAGTCCCTACTCGTTTCGTCAGCGTAAGCAGTCCTTGCATTTTTGGCCCACGGTGCTATGGGTGATTGTGGGATTGGTGGGGCTAGAATTGGGCATGAATGTTTTGGTTCTGTTGACCAGTCAGCGCGATCGCATCATCAACGCCACAGGGGATAACGCTGAAGCGAATCAATATAAACTGGCCTTTCTCACCCCGGAGGGCAATTCCCTCACCGGCATCCCTCAGTCCGGTAAGCTTGCCGCCAAGTCCAGCGTTGCCGTGGGCTATGAATTATTCCCCGAACAAACCAGTGAGGTTTGGACAATCAACGCCCAAGGGTTCCGTGATCCTGAGCCAGTCCCCCTCGAAAAACCAGAGGGAGAAATTCGCATTTTTCTCCTCGGTGGCTCCACTGCCTTTGGTCAAGGCATTAAGGATCAAGCCTCGATTTTAACGGAACGGCTCAATGCTCGGTTTCAAGAGCGTTTAGAGCAACAGCAGCGATCGCCCGAAAAATATCAACCCACCGTCCTCCCCCCCACCGCCGAGCAGCGCCAACGCATTGCCCAACTTCCGCCCCGCCTGCGCTCCGGCAATTATCGCGTCATCAATGCCGCCATCCCCGGCTACGCATCGGGGAATCAGTTGGCTCAATTGGCCCTGCGGATTTTGCCCTATAACCCAGATGTGATCATTGTCCTCAATGGTTACGAAGATTTGATGCTCGATTCCAGTCAGGAAAGCGTCGGGATTCCCGTCAAATCCAATCTTTTGCAACAGCCCTTCCAATATTTTTGGATTTTAGTCAGTCATCCGATTCAACGGACGATTCAAAATACAATGACTGCGAAGGTACTGCAATATTATGTCTTCAAGGATTATCCTGGCCTTGCCGAGCGGAGCTTACCGGTTCGGGATAGCGGGAAAACGTTTGATCAGTATTTACCAGATAGTCCCGATTCTGAGGAAATGACTCGCCGGGTGCAACGGTATCGTCAGCATACTTTGCAAATGATCCGGATTGCAGCGGGGGCAAGAGTGCCTTTAGTGGTGGCATTGCAGCCGGAAATTACCGGGATTTCGCCAGAAAAGCGAACTTCAGAAGAATCAACGATTGTTCAGGATTTAGAACCCAATTATACGGACTTGTTGACAGCGGGCTATGCACAATTAAGTGCGAGCAATGATCAACTGGAGTCTGCTTTTCCCAATAATGTTAAAGTGCTGAATTATTACGATCTCTTTGATTCCTTTTCAGCAACAGCATTTCTCGATACTATCCATCTCACCGCCGCTGCTCACCAAGCGGTTTCAGAGCGGTTTTATAATGCCCTGGCGGATTTGCCCCAATTACAACAGCGGCCGGTGGAGCCGGTTAAGTAGGAAGTAGGAAGTAGGAAGTAGGAAGTAGGAAGTAGGAAGTAGGAAGTAGGGAGTAAAGAGGTAAGGGGGCGAAAAATTTTTCGCCCCTACATCAACCCTATCGAACTAGCAAGTTCTAGAGTAAGCACTTCCCACTCCTCACTTCCCACTTCCCACTTCCCACTCCTCACTCCCCACTCCCCACTTCCCACTTCCCACTTCCCACTTCCCACTTCCCACTTCCCACTTCCCACTTCCCACTCCTCACTTCCCCGCCAACCACTTTAAAATTTCCCCCTGAAGGCGATCCAGATCTCGGGAAAATTCCTGTTTGAACCATTGCCCGACGGCATCTAGGGGTGTGAAATTTTTGCCAGCTTGCCAATTGAGGCGTTGGTTAAGGGGGGTGAGGTGTGTGCCGGGGAGAATTTGGAACTGGGTGGTTGTTTTGAAGCGATCGCGCAAAATGGTGGCTAGATCATCGGTTTGATCAATGTCGTCGCGGCGAAATTTGATCAAAAAGTTTTGATCGGTGGGGTAGCGTTTTTGGATGAGGGTTAAGGTATCTGTGGGGTTGGGGGTGAAATCCAGATTAAAGGATGCTTTTAACCCGAGGCGATCGCCAAAGGGGATCGAGCGGTCAATGGGAAAATTATTAAAAGAAATGAGAATATTTCCCGCCCGTTGTACCGGATAAACACTGTTAATTAATAAATGCAGTTTGCAGCCCATGCTGTGGCCCAGGCCGTAAATGGGCAGCGGTTCCGGGGGGAGTAACCGGCGGGCTTGGAGGCGATCGCTCAAGGTTTCAAAGCGATTCAAGACATCACGGGCGATCGCCTGATGATCCAAACTATCCAAATTGGAAAAGGGCGTAGCAATCACCCCATAGCCCGCATCACCCAACGCATTGAGCAAACTGCGATAGACCAAATGGGGAGCCGTCGCCACAAATGCCCCCCCCAAAAAATGAACCAACCCTATGGGCCGGGGGGGGAGTAACAGCCAATTATTGCCGCTTGCTTGCCAATCCATAGTCGATGCTGAATCTCCCCTTAGGATAGCGTGCTGAAGGGCGATCGCGGCAATCCTCGCTAAGATGGGGAAATCTGCCTCTATGTCTAAGGGCAACCCGTTTATTACCATCACTATGCAATTAACCCGAATTACGCCCGTTGCGATCCTTGCCAGTTTAGCCCTAGGGACAACCGCCTGTAATCAAGCCAGCAACCAGTGGCAAGGCACTTGGGAATTTCAAAACCCCGATACTGGGGAAACCGTACAATTCATCCTCAGCGAGGATCAAAAAGTCTTTTTTCTGGCCCCAGAAGGCGTAGCTCCTGAACCCGTCGCCTACGAAATCCCGATCAAGCGGGTTTCTGATGCCACCACCGTACCGGAAGGAATGGAAGTGGTGGATCTCGCCGCTGAAATTGAAAAAAACGCAGCGGAAGCCATTTCCGCTGAAGGTGGACTCTCCGTCAGCGCCTTAATGCGAGCCCAACAAGCCTATCACCTGGAAAAGGGCGAGTTTACCGATAATTTTGAAACCTTAGGAATTGGCTTGCCCCCCGAAACCCCCAATTTTGATTACACCATGACCCCCTCAGCGGATCGCATTGTCATCACCGGCACCGCCAAGGTAGACAATGCCAAAAGTTATGCGGGTTTGGTCTATATCACTGGGGAAGGCCCTCAAGCCATCAGCAACGCGATCCTCTGTAGCACGGAAGAAAACTCCACCACCCCCCCAGATTTACCGGAGCTTGCCGAGGGTAAAGCCACCTGTGCCAACGGTTCTGTGCCGGTGGAATAGGCAATCCGTCGGGGCGAAAGATTTTTCGCCCCTACTGCAATTGGGCCAACTTTGCCCGCGCTGAACTCAAAAGTTCCTGGGCTTTGGCGTAGGCGGTTGTGCCGGTTTCGATTTTTTCGAGTTCGGTGATAATCTCTTGAATTTGGCCGGCGGTGGCGGGCTTGTTGACGGCGGTGGCATCGTCGGGGGTGTTGGCCAATAAGCGGCTAATGGCCTGATTTGCTTGCTCAAAGGCGGCGATCGCCCTCGTTTCTGCCTCCTCACGAGTTTTAATTGCAGCCAAGTTCGCCACATATTGCGCCCTTAAGGTTTGGGCTTCCACATAGCCCGCATCTCCAGCTTCTACCCGGCTCAACTCATCAATGGCCTCCTGCCAAAGATCGAGAATTTGTTGCCATGTTGAGGCGGAATGGGGGGGATTTTGGGACATTTGGGCCGCTTGTTGGCCAAAGGCTTTCGCAACGCTGATATGCTCATTGGTTTGTTGGGTACTGGCCACCGTCCCCGTCAATTCAGTAAAATCTCGTTCGTAGGCGATTAGTTTTTGGGCCGCGAGGCGACCGGCAAAGGTATTGGGGGGAATTTGGCTGAGTTGATCCATGGCCGCTTGCCAATGGGCGATCGCCCCCTGCCGTTGGGCATTATCCCCCCCTTGGGCATATTGGGCTTTGGCAGCGATCGCATTTTGATCCGCCGTTGTTAAGGCGGTGAGGGCGTTGGTTTCCTGAAAGGCTTGAGCCTCCATCCGTCCCACCCGTTGCCGGGCCGCTTGGAATTCATCCACCGTAAACCGCCAACTACAGCCAAAAAAACTGCAATACCCCACCGGCTCATAGCCCAAAAACCACACCGGCAAGCGATCTAAATTGGCTTGAGCGGCTTTCACTTTTTCGGCTCCGAGGGTGATATCTGCATCACTGGTGGCTTGGTTAATCAGTTGATCCGCCTGCTCCACATGGGCGATCGCCTGCCGATAATTTTGATCCATTTGGAAAAAACTGGGCAGGAGGAGGATCGGCGCAGCTTGGGCTACGGGCCGCCGGATCGGAGGAAAAGGCAAATTTACCACCCACAAGCCCCCAGCCCCGATGATCACCCCCAAAATGCCCCACTTAACCCATTGCCCCAAACCGATCTGACCATTGGCCTGGGCGGCTTGGCGAATCACCTTGGGGCTAAATTCGGGAAATTGAGCGGTGACAGTTGCTCGAATTTGCGTTTCGGTAGCAAAATCTCCCCGCTCCAGACGCATTTTTTCTAACCGTTGCAGCACAATGCCGAGCAGGGTTGTGCCGTTGCTGCCCTTGGCTTTAGCGGCTTTTTTGAGTTCAGTTTTGAGGATTTGATATGCGCGATCATTAAGACGGGCCATGGTAGAAACGCAGGTGAGGGTTGATTGAACCTATTTTAAAGGGTGGCGTTCCGCCCCATCGCCCTCTTTCCACCCTTGCTCAATTTTCCAATGATCATCAGAGTCTAAATTGCTGATCCTCGATACACTGGGGCGAAGATTGTAGGGTTCTTGAGCCAATTTCTGTGATGAACCAACCCAACCATGAACGCCAACGGGCCGCCGATGCCTTTGCCCAATCCCTAGCGGATTTTCAAGAATTGTTAGGGGAAGTTGCCTCGGAAGAAGAAAATTTAACCCCTGAAGCGACGGATGATCCCCCACCGACCACAAAACGCCGCCGCGATTAATCCGCTCTGGGTGAATCCATCGGGGGAACCGGGGCAAAAATAAACACCAGGCTTAAAAACCACGGCTCCCCCGTTGGGCGGTGAATGGCAATCTCGCGGATAAATTCCCGGAAATAAAACCGCCGCTCCGGTTCGGAGAGATCCCACCAAAATTGCGAAATCGAAACGGTTTGGGCGATCGCCCCCAAATTTTCCGGCGGCAGTTGGGCCAGTTGGGCTTGGGCTTGGGCGATTTCCGTTTGTAATTGGTAGCGGCGCAGTTGGGCAGTTTCGGGATCGAGAATGCCTTGGGCTTCTAAATCCGGGAGTTGGGTGAGAATCTCCTGATGCCTCGCTATCTTGGCCCGAATTTCGCCCCCAAAATCCCCCGCTGGCATTCGGGCCACCGCTTGGGGGAGGTCACGGCACACCGAGGCGATCGCCGCCGCCAACACTTCCCCATAGGCCAAACCCCCGCAATCTTTCCCCCCCAAACACTGCACTGGCCGCAGATAGAGATAATCCGGTTTTTTGCCCCGTTGGGTGGTGCGGGTGACACGGTAGCGGCTGCGGCAATGGTGACAACGGACTAAACCGGCGAGCGATCGCGGCGCACTGGCGGTGCGAGGGGGAAGGGCGCGATTGCGTTTGAGGAGGCGATCGATTTGGGCCGCTTCATCGCGGCTTAAAATCGGCGTATGGGTATTGGTCAGCGTTTGCCCCTGGCTAGAGGTGAGATCGCCGCGATAGACCGGATTCGTCAGCCAACGGCGGCCCGTCGTCACCGCGATCTTTTTGCCATACTTCTTTTCCAAATACCGCACCGCCCCCCGCAACGAACCATAGAGCAAAAACTGCTCAAAAAAATCCTTCACCACCGGGGCCGTACTGCGATCCAACAAATAGCGATCCTGCCCCCGCCGATAACCATAGGGAGCTTTGCCCGGCGGCGGCTTCCCCGCCAAACGATTGCGACTGTGGCCTAAACGTAGTTTGCGCCGTTGTTGCTCCTGTTGAATGGCGGCGATCAGGCCGAGGAAAGGCGCATTTTTCCCTTCAGGATAGCCTTGGCTGGTGACAATTAACGCCACTTGAGCCGCCTCCAATTGGGCCACGACTCCACTCACCTCGGCCAACGTATCCCCCAACTCCTCCAACCGCCGCACCAGCAGGTATTGAGGCGGGGCTGTGGTACAGATTGCTAAGAGTTGCGCCAATTGGGGACGCTGCCCATTGCTCCAATCTTGGTAAACCTGATCCACCTCCACCCCCCAAAGATCCGCCGCTGGCGGGGCTTCCAATCTTGGGTCACTGTAAACGTAGGCAATAATCCGCATTAGGAGGCGATCGCCACAGTATGACGGGCCAGCCAAGTTAATAAAATCGGGTTGACCAATTCCGGCGCTTCATCCTGGGGACAATGGCCCACATTGGGCAGCGCAATAAAGTCCTCCACCGTCCCTAAATTTGCCACTTCTCGCCCCAAGGCCACCGGCTCCCAAGGATCTGCTTCCCCCCAAATCACCAGAGTTGGACAACGCAATTGGGGGAGTAAATCCTCTGGAAGCGGCCCCTGAGAATAGGTGGTGAAGGCAGCAAAGACGGCGGCCGCTCCGGGATCACGGGCGGGTTTAAGCAGCATGGCCAGCAGTTCATCGGTGACGGCGGCGGGGTTGTGGTAGGCCTGTAACAGGGCTTGGCGGACGGGGCGGGGTTGGGCGATGGTTCGGAAAAAGAATTGATGAAACCAGGGCTGTTTGAGTAGACCTTGCAAAATGGGGGTGCTGAATTGTTGATGCCAGGGTTGGGTGTCCCGTTTGCGCTCGTGGAGGAGGCGGAGGGAAAAGTTGAGGGCAGCGAGGCCCTGCACTTGATCGGGGTAATTGACGGCGGTTTCCATGGCGGCGATCGCCCCAATGGAATTGCCCACCAAAAACGCCGGCTCCCCCACCACTTCCCGACAAAAATCGGCAATTTGGGCCGCCCAAATCTCAAAGGTATAGGGGAAGGGATCACCGGGCTTGGGCTTGGCCGAAGCCCCAAACCCCAATAAATCCAAAGCATAACAGCAGTATTCCTCCCCCAACACCGGCAGGTTATGCCGCCAATGGCCCCAGGAAGCCCCAAACCCATGGATCAGCAATACCGGCGGCCCCTGATCCCCCACCTGTTGATAGCAGATGGGGAGGTTGTGCCAATGCCAGGTCTGGGTGGGGGTGGTGAGGGGTAAGGGGGGGATCATGGTTGGGCGTTGAGGAAATGCTCGTAAGTGGTGCGCGACAGGTTTTGAATCAGGAGGCGGGCGCGGTCGTCATTGTGGGGGCGACGGACGAGGGCGGCGATCGCATAGCGTTTCCCCGTCGGGGTTTCCACCATGCCCACATCCCCTAACATTGTGCCAATATCGCCAGTTTTATGGGCAATGACGGCCCGATCATCAAGGCCCTCCGGTAGGAGTTCCCGCCGCTCCACCCGCTGCAAAATGTTGAGGAGGCGATCGCGGGATGCTAAGGAAACAATTTTCCCCTGATGAATTTGGGCTAAAAGATGGACTAAATCAATGGGCGTGGTGACATTCGTACCCGCCAAATCCGGGAGGTCATTTTCAATGCCGGTAGCCGTGAGTCCCCAATCGCTAAACCGCTGATTCACCCTCTCCGCCCCCCCCAAACGACGGATCAGCATATTGGTGGCGGTGTTGTCACTAATGATGATCATTTTTTCCAGGACTTCCCCAACGCTATAGAGCCGCCCTGGCGTATCGTATTGCATCGTGCCGGAGCCGGTGGCGATCAAATCCGGCTCCATCGCCAGGCCCTCCTGGATTGTCAACCCACCCCCATCAATTTCTTGAAAGGCCGCAATCAATAGCGGTAGTTTAATGGTGCTGGCGGCGGCGATGCTGGCTGTGCCGTTGAGATTGACAAAATCGTAGGTGTCTAAATCGAGGATAAACACCGCCGGTTCAAGATCGGGAAAGGGGGCGGCAATGGTTTTGAGGCGATCGCCCAATTCATCCATACTCCGCCCCAACTTGAGCGGCGGCAAGTTTTGCCCTAAAGAGGCAGTGGGTGCAATGGCATTGGGGGGAGTTGGGTTAATGCCAACCATGGCCGTCCCCGCCAGCACCGCGATCCCCACCAGGCTAATCACACAGCGACTCCCATAAACCACCCAGGGATTGAGCGGGCGTTGGCGTGGGGATGCGGTTTCCTTCAGGGCATGAGCCGGGGGTGGGGGCAAAACCGCCGGTTCAGTCCGGGGAGGTTGATCCGGAACAGCATGAAGATGACGGGGCCGGGAGTTTTTGCGGGTTTTTGCGGGCGATGGGGAAGCTAAGGTGGAACGCTCCGGGCGTGGTAGGGGCGTGATCGATGCCAGTGGGGATGGGGGGCTGGGTTGACCCTGTTGCGCCGCCGCTTGGGCCATCCGTCGCCTTCTTCTCCGTCCACCGCCTGAGGATGTCATTGGTCTTTTTCGCCTCTGCGCCCGATTCTGCTACGATAATAATGCAAGTGAACTATGTATGGTTGAACCCAACCCTCCGGTCTACTGCCCCACCGGGCGATCGCACTTTATTCTTGCCCCGACGGTAATAGATCTAAAATTTTATTCACAAATTCTTGATGATCCACCACCGGCTTCGAGATATAGTCATCCGCCCCGCTTTGCTTGAGAAAGCTTTCGCGATCGCCTTCCATCGCGTGGGCTGTCACCAAAATAATCGGCAAATGAGCCGTCTTCGGGTCAGCCTTGAGCATCTGGGTAATTTTTAACCCATCGACGGCTTTCCCTTGGTAAACACTATGGGAAAGGGACACGTCCATTAAGATAATGTCTACCTCTCCCCCTTGGGCTGCTCGTACCACTTCTTCCACATCTTCAGTGCCACGAACTTCCAAACCACCACGTTTCGTGAGAATTTTGGAAAAGACCCGTAAGTTGATCGGGTCGTCTTCTACAATCAGAACGGTTGTCATAGGTGTCAATCGGGAGGGAGTGACGGGATCACAAAATAAGTATTGAGACGAACATCCCCCTTCATCTTCCCATTCAGCGGGAAATCCGTCACCCTCCACTGTACGCGATTATAAGGAATCCAGACCCATGGCTAAACAGCTTGACCTGCTCGCAACGGGCAAAATCATTCCCACTGCACTCCACAGTGAGATGGAGCGGTCCTATCTGGAATATGCCATGAGCGTGATCGTCGGGCGAGCTTTGCCCGATGTGCGCGACGGGCTAAAGCCTGTCCATCGCCGTATCCTCTACGCCATGCATGAACTGGGTTTAACCCCCGATCGCCCCTACCGCAAATGCGCCCGCGTCGTCGGGGATGTGTTGGGGAAATACCATCCCCATGGGGATCAATCGGTTTACGATGCCCTGGTGCGGATGGTGCAGGATTTTTCCTCCCGTTATCCCCTCCTGGCGGGCCATGGTAATTTTGGCTCCGTGGATAATGACCCCCCAGCGGCAATGCGCTACACCGAAACGCGGCTGGCGGCGATCGCCCAGGACGGCCTCCTCACCGATATCAGCGAGGCCACCGTTAACTATGCCAATAACTTTGACAACTCCCAACAGGAGCCGGTGGTGTTGCCGGCCCAGTTGCCAATTTTGTTGCTCAATGGCTGTACGGGAATTGCCGTGGGCATGGCCACCAATGTGCCGCCCCATAATTTAGGGGAAATTGTCGATGGCTTAATTGCCCTCATTGATCACCCAGATTTGCCTGATCGCAAATTGTGGCAACTGATTCCTGGGCCAGATTTTCCCACCGGGGGGGAAATCATCGGCAGGGCGGGGATTGAGGAAGCCTACCAAACGGGCCGGGGCAGTATCCCCCTGCGGGGCGTGGCTCATCTAGAGGAACTCCAAGGGGGCAACAAACGCCGCCGCCATCCGCAAGTTTTGGTGATCACCGAGTTGCCCTATCAGGTCAATAAGGCAGCTTGGATTGAAAAAGTTGCCGAGTTGGTGAATCAGGAGCGGCTCAAGGGGATTGCCGATATTCGCGATGAGAGCGATCGCGATGGGATGCGGGTCGTGATTGAAATCAAGCGGGATGGCAACCCTCAGGAAATTTTGCGGCAACTCTATCGCCAAACCCCCTTACAGGGCAACTTTGGCGCAATTTTCCTCACCTTGGTGAATAACAAGCCCTGTCAACTCAGTTTGCGGGAAATTCTCACGGCCTTTTTAGAATTTCGCGAAACGACGCTGGTACGGCGTTATCAGGATGAACTGGCCCATGCGATGGGCCGCCGGGAAACGGTGGCGGCGTTGTTGGCGGCGTTGGCCAATCTCGATCAGGTGGTGGAAATTCTCCGCCATGCCCCCGATGGCACGACGGCTAAAGGCGGTTTAATCACCGCTTTGGGGATTAATGAAGCCCAAGCTAATGCAATTTTAGCGATGCCGATGCGCCGTTTAACGGGCCTAGAGCGGCAAAAACTGGAGCAGGAAGGGGCAGAGTTAGGGGCGCAGATTGAGCAGTTGGAGCAGTTATTGGGCGATCGCCATGAATTATTAAAGGCCCTCAAAAAGGAACTCCGCAGTCTCAAACGCAAGTTTGGCGATCCCCGCCGCACGAAAATTCTCACCGGGTCAGAGCCGGAACCTGCCTCCCCTGCGACCCCGAAGGCAACCGCTAAACCTAAGACCGAAAAAGTCATCGTTGCCCCCATCATCACCGATCGCCTCCCCGCCGATGCGGTGGTGATCGTGACGCAAAAAGGGGCGATCGCCTGGGAATCTCCCCCCAAACCGCCAAAATTGCCCCGCAAATTAGAGGATATTTTGGTGTTGCGGGAACCAATCCAAGGGCGGGAACAGGTGATGGTGATGACCGCCAGCGGCAAGGTGTATCCAGTGGCCATGGATGCGATCCCTTCGAGCGGCAACCCTACGCCCGTGATTCAACTGCTTTCCACAACGGTGCAACAGAAGCGCGAACCCCTCAGCCATTTCTTTTTGCCGCCTTTGGCCGGGGATCATACTGATCTGTTGGTGGTGACGGAACAGGGTCGGGTGAAACGGATAGCGGCGGCGGATCTTGGGGAGATTACCAACCGGGGGGCGGTGTTGGCGAAATTGAAACCGGGCGATCGCCTCCAACAGGTGCAATGGGTGAAACCGGGTCAAGAAGTGGCGATCTCCACCTCCGGCGGGCGGATTCTCCGCTGTCCGATTAACGACGAACAGATCCCAATCATGGGGCGGACGGCTCAGGGCAGCCAGGGGACGCGGGTGCGCAAAGGGGAAACGATTATCGGCAGTGTGGCTATTGATCCCCATCCGGTGCAAGAGCTTGTACTCTTCACCCAACAGGGCTATGGTAAACGCCTACCCCTGAAGGAATTGCGCTTAGGACAGCGGGGGGATATTGGCACGCAGGCCCTAAGATTTAGCACGGGGAATGATCGCCTCCTCGCCATTGCGCCCCTAGTTCGTGGTTTAACCAAAATAGCGGTACTCACCAGTGGCGATCGCTTACTCTGGATCACGGTGGCGGATCTCCCTCACCAAGGAAAAGAGGGGTTAGGCGATCGCCTTCCCGGCTTAAGCCACGATGAAACCTTATTACAATGGGTGGATAGCATTTCCTATTGAGTTTTCACTTGATATTTGGTTTATCACGCTTGGCGATCCGCATTCCCCCTCCTGCTGGGGGCCTGTCCTCAATTGCCCACCACTCCCTCACATTCCGCAGGTGAGGTAACTTTCTTCAACTTGATCAATAAAAATTTTACCCATTTTTTGATATTCACGACGGAGTGCTTGAATAATATGTTGTTTTTTTATCTTCTCCTCTGTCGCAGCCGCCAAAAAAGCAGACATCAACGCAATATTACGAATATTAGCCCCTGTGAGTTCAAAATGATGGGCTAAAAACTGCAATCCCAAATCCGGCTCCTGCGGAGTTTGGTGGGGAAAAACTTTCTGCCAAATTTGATAGCGTTGCTTTTCGTTAGGCAATTGAAACTCAATAATAAATTGCAATCTTCGCATAAAAGCATCGTCCATGTTGCCCCTTAAGTTAGTTGTCAAAATAGCCAGACCTTCATATTCTTCTATTTTTTGTAAAAGATAACTTACTTCTAAATTGGCGTAGCGATCATGAGCATCTTTAACACTACTTCGCTTACCAAATAGAGCATCTGCCTCATCAAATAATAGAATTGCATTGGCATTTGTTGCCGCCGTAAAAATTTGGTTAAGATTTTTTTCAGTTTCGCCAATATATTTACTCACCATCTGGGATAAATCAATTTTGTAGAGGTCTAGCTCTAGCTCTTTGGCAATCACTTCCGCTGCCATTGTTTTCCCTGTACCTGAAGCCCCAGCAAACATGACATTCAAGCCTCGACCCAGGGATCTTTGTGCTTTAAACCCCCAAGTTTCCCACACCAAATGATGATATTGAATATGATTACAAATTTCCCGTAGCTGTGTTTTTTGAGGCGGTGATAAAACAATATCATCCCAGCAATATGTGGGCTGAATCTGCTGAGATAGGGTTTTGAGTTCGTGCCCTGAGACTCTCCGCGCTGCCATAAACAATTGCTCGATTGAAGGTGGACTAGAGTCTAACGGCACAGCAGGATGATGATGTTGCCATTGGGCTTGGTTTACCGCAGTCAGCACAGCATTTTCAATCTGTTTCGGAGTGAGTCGAAAGCGATCGCTCAAACGATCTAATTCCAGATCATCAACATGAATATCTACAGTTTGTAAATGATAGTGCCAATATGCACGCCGCTGTTCAAAGCTAGGAACCGGAAAGGCAATTTCAATGACACCATGCAAATTAATTTCAGTATTTTTATGATTCTCTAACCCAGATAAAATAACGATACCTGAGTAAGCATTGATTTCTTCTGTAAATACTTGATATAAAACTTGATTTTCTTTATTCTGTAGATCATCAAGTTGGTCAATATACAGCAATGCGTTTTGAAAATGGGAATCACGGAGCAACAACTTGATAGTTTCGATAAATTCATTGATTTTTGAAGTTGTAATCTTGGACAGAGTTGCCGTGAGTAATGGTGTTTTCAATGCTTGAGCGATCGCAATAGCTGCTTGCTGTTTGCTGACTTGATCAATACCCTGAAAAAATAGGATTAAGTCCTTGTTGGCAACCTGAGTAGCTTGGATAAAATTCATCAATGATTGAGCAATTGCTGTGTGTTCAGGAATTGCTTGATCTGGATCGTCCTCAAGACCAGTGAGTTGGCAAAATGTTTTAAGTCTGGGGTCTAATCCTGATTCCCCTAGGAGTAAGCGAACCACACTAGAATCAATTTTAATAATCTGCGCTAAAAGAGATGGTTCAGCTTGATTTGGATCAGGAATTAAATGCAGTAATCCATGTTGAATGAGCGGTGCTTGGGGAGAAAAATGCGATCGCCGTTCGAGCTTTGCGATCGCAGAATCACATAATAAATTCAAGCTCAAATCAACGGTCGGTCGCCTCCCACGCACATCATCTTGCAAGTACACATAGATTCGCTCATAGCGGCGATCGAGTTCTGGCGCGAGGGCGATCGCCAAAATGCCCAAATCAAAATCAGTCAGCTTAAATGTATGGATTAACCACCGTAATGGTGTTGCACTAGCAAGATGATCAAGGGATAACGTGATATCACTCAAACCATGCTGAGTAAAAAGGGGCTTGGCTGGCGATTGGGTGAGTAATTGATTAACTTCAGCCTCATCAATTTGTATACCTCGATAAGGATTGTCTTCTGCCCCTAGTTCAACCGTAGATTGGGCGATCGCCATTGCCGTATTGAGTCGCAGATCTAGCCACTTCAACAAGTCAAATAGCGCATCTAAGTGAGCTTGTGACATGAGCAGTTTTAAACCTGAGTAGATGCTTCGACATTAGGAGATTCGATCGCGGCGATCGCAGTTTCTGGATCAACATCTGTAAACATCACTTGTAAAAGGCCAGGGAGGTAGCGATCGAAGGTCAAAATATTGAGCGAGAGGCATTCTTCAATCATCGCCTCAGGTTCAACCATGCCAGCAAATTGAATACTGGTTTTAAACCGTACTTCACCATCAGACAAATCCATCTCAAAGTTACCAAGCTTCAAACCAAAATTAGCACGAGTGAGAAACTCTTGGATTGCGATCAACTTATCGACTGTCGCTTTATTCGGACAAATTGAATAAATCATGATCTGCTGATGCTCATCAATGCACTTTACCATCGTACTCCAGGTTGCAGCTTGTCCGTCTACATCGAGCCGTATGGTGGCATTACTCAACTCATGAAATTGCCACGCTTGTTTTTCTAAGATAGACTTTGTTGCTTTTAATAACATAGTTTTAGTGACTTAAACAGAAAAGACAATTTTAAGTAGAAGCATTGAATATGCTTACCACTCTACCTTAAAACTCATGATAGACTTTTTCTAAAGTTTTGCAAGTTCTTGATCAAGGTTATCATCCAATTTAATGATTTCTTTAGACAATTCTTTTTCCACTGACTCAAGATCACTCTGATTATTTCTCATATCAGAAATTGTATTGAGTCCTTCACCAAGTTCTAATTTTTCGTCATCCCATCCGATTGCTTCTTTAACATTTTTGAGGATCCCATCCGATTGTTCTTTTGCTTTTAATGCATTTTCAAGAATTTCAGAATGCTTCTCATACTTTTGAGTATACTTTTCTTGCATCTGGGCTAATTGTTCCATCCTCTTGATGAAGCTCTTTGGATCTTGAATGCCAAACTCAGTGATTTTCAAAAGTGCTTTACTTTTTACCTTTTCTGTCATTTCTCGTTTTGTTTGTAAAGCCTTACTCTTGAGTTCGGAAACTTTGCCTTTTAATTCTGTTTTGATATTTGAAATAGAGGCTACCTTTTGCTCGGCATCATGAAGTTTGATGGTTAGCATATCTTTTGCATGTTTCGCCTTTTCTTTTATTTCATCTTTCTCCTCTTTTAAAGCATAGTATTTATCCCAGACTTTTGGTGGCACGTGTTTTTTGAATTTTTCTTTTATTTTTTCTTTGACGTTTACGATTTGCTTAACTTTTGTGATTGCTTTTTCCGCCGTGTCTTTCACTTTGTTCAGAAAACTGCCCTGTGAATCACTTGTTTTCTTCTGTTCTTTTTGTTCTATTTCTTCCGCTTGTTTCTCTATTTCTGGCGTAATCTTAGATTCAGATTTCAAATCGACTAATTCCTGATCCTTGTCAAACAACTCTCCTGAAAGATCAAGTAATTCTTGATATCGTGATACTTTAACACTCAGTCTTTCTAGTTTTTGAACATACTTTTCATTTTTGCTGGTTTCGTTCTCAATCACCTTCTTGGCCTGATCAAAGACCTTAATGTATTCAGCTTTTACATGATCAATAATTCGCTTCCTTTCTTTTCCACTACCTGGAATATATTGTTGTGCATTTTCTAAAAGTTGTTTTGCTTTATCAGCATTAACTACATCATGCGTTCTCTTGAAATCAATTGATTTTTTGTCTAGCTCAAATGATAGACATCCTTCAAAAGTTGGCTTGCCTATCTTGAGTCCACCATTCTCATCGAATTCAAGATTGCCCTTCATTGAGCCGCGCCCTAAACTCAACTCTCCACGAATAGCATACAAGTCCTTCGTAAAGATATATAGTGCTTTGGCTTGTACGCCTGCTCCCATTGTTATTTTGAATTCAGCACCAGCGTAGTATTCAGATTTTAAGCCCTTGGCATCAACTTTTTTGCTTTCTTCGTCATAGCCTAACTTGCCATCAATTTTGAGTCCTCCCTTTGCTTCTACTTTGCATCCTCCTTCAATAAATGCGTTGAGCGCAGCAGCATAAACTGTGCCAACACTAGCATTTCCTTTTAGTGCAATTCCGATAGCTCCTTTGATCTCTGGATTAGCAGCCACATCCCAATATTTCTCTTTACTTTCTTTTTTGACCGTACCACTCAAGCTCGCACCAAGACTTCCTTTCACCGTGAGCGAAATACCAGCCTCAACAGCACCAGGGATGATGGGATAATTGAAGGCTAAGTCTAGCGGCCAGTTCATCGAATCTCCAGGGAACTGAATGTCGCCTTTGGCACTAAGATCTAAACTATCAACCCTTAAGTTTCTCTTACTTTCAGCATCTTTTTTAGCAAGTGTAACTGCACCCTTACCTTCAGCAGTAAAATATTTACCCAGTTTTAATTTTACCCCACCACTTGCTGTTGTACTGTATTCCTGTTGTCTCCCTTCAACCAAAACAGCAGGATTTGTAATTGTGAAAATATCACCAATGGGGATTGTAGCAATAGTTGCTTTTGCTACATCCCAATCAACACCATCTTTATCAAGTCTGGCATTCTCTACTGATGCGCTAGCCTGGTTGAGAGATGGAATACTAATGCCAGCTTTGCCAATAGTCACCTTTGGGTTTTCATGGTCGTAGTGAATATCGCTGGCGTTGAACTCGAGAACCTTAGCAATTTTACCATTGAGACCCACATTTTTATGCTCAACAGTTACGTTGCCATTTTCATAATCAAAGGCGAGACTTCCACGGCCTTTCACCTCCACTAAGTCTGATGAACCTAAATCAACTTTGAAATCTCCCTCGAAGTTAGATTTGTACTTCTGGGCTGCACCTGCAATCGTTCCTGTGGCTGTCTCTAGGCTGACATAGGAACCGAGTAAGGGGATTTGATTGGCCTTCAAATCAATGGTGTTCCAATCTAAGCCAGTTTGGTCAATCTTGGCTTGGGTGACATCGGCTTTGAAGTAATCCTCGGTCGAATTTTTGCCCTTCGGAACCCTGACCGTTGATTGCTGAATGGTAACGACATTGGTTTTGTGGTCGTAGTGAATGTCCTTCGCATTGAACTTGAGAATGTTGGCAATGGTTCCATTGAGTCCTACATCTTTATGTTCAACAGTTACTTTGCCATCAATGTAATTAAAAGTGAGATGACCACTTCCATCCACTTGAACTAAGTCAGAAGACCCAAAGTTAACGTTAAAGTCACCTTCAAAGTTGGAGTTGTACTGCTTGGATGCACCTTGAATTTCTCCTGTTGCTTGCTTGAGCGTGACGTACTCACCGAGTAAGGGAATGTCATTGGCATTTAACTTGATGGTGTTCCAATCTAAGCCAGTTTGGTCAATCTTGGCTTGGGTGACATCGGCTTTGAAGTAATCCTTGGTCGAATTTTTGCCCTTCGGAACCCTGACCGTTGATTGCTGAATGGTAACGATTTGAGCTTTGTGGTCGTAGTGGATGTCCTTGGCATTGAACTTGAGGATGTTGGCGATTGTGCCATCAAGACCCACATCTTTATGTTCAATACTCACCTTTCCGTTTTTGTAATCAAAGGAAAGATGACCACTTCCTTGCACTTGAACTAAGTCAGAAGACCCAAAGTTAACATTGAAGTCACCTCCAAAGTTGGAGTTGTACTGCTTGGATGCGCCTTGAATTTCTCCTGTTGCTTGCTTGAGCGTGACGTACTCACCGAGTAAGGGAATGTCATTGGCATTTAACTTGATGGTGTTCCAATCTAAGCCAGTTTGGTCAATCTTGGCTTGGGTGACATCGGTTTTGAAGTAGTCTTTGCTCTTGTCTGCATTATTAGGAACCCTGACCGTTGATTGCTGAATGGTAACGACATTGGTTTTGTGGTCGTAGTGGATGTCCTTGGCATTGAACTTGAGAATGTTGGCAATGGTTCCATTGAGTCCTACATCTTTATGTTCAACAGTTACTTTGCCATCAATGTAATTAAAAGTGAGATGACCACTTCCATCCACTTGAACTAAGTCAGAAGACCCAAAGTTAACGTTAAAGTCACCTTCAAAGTTGGAGTTGTACTGCTTGGATGCACCTTGAATTTCTCCTGTTGCTTGCTTGAGCGTGACGTACTCACCGAGTAAGGGAATGTCATTAGCATTTAACTTGATGGTGTTCCAATCTAAGCCAGTTTGGTCAATCTTGGCTTGGGTGACATCGGCTTTGAAGTAATCCTCGGTCGAATTTTTGCCCTTCGGAACCCTGACCGTTGATTGCTGAATGGTAACGACATTGGTTTTGTGGTCGTAGTGAATGTCCTTCGCATTGAACTTGAGAATGTTGGCAATGGTTCCATTGAGTCCTACATCTTTATGTTCAACAGTTACTTTGCCATCAATGTAATTAAAAGTGAGATGACCACTTCCATCCACTTGAACTAAGTCAGAAGACCCAAAGTTAACGTTAAAGTCACCTTCAAAGTTGGAGTTGTACTGCTTGGATGCACCTTGAATTTCTCCTGTTGCTTGCTTGAGCGTGACGTACTCACCGAGTAAGGGAATGTCATTGGCATTTAACTTGATGATGTTCCAATCTAAGCCAGTTTGGTCAATCTTGGCTTGGGTGACATCGGCTTTGAAGTAATCCTCGGTCGAATTTTTGCCCTTCGGAACCCTGACCGTTGATTGCTGAATGGTAACGATTTGAGCTTTGTGGTCGTAGTGGATGTCCTTGGCATTGAACTTGAGGATGTTGGCGATCGCACCGCTCAACGTTACATTATTTTGTGGACAACTCCATACACCGTTGTCATAGTCAATAGTGAGCTGGCCATTGCCTTGAACTTGAACCGAGTCAGAGGAACCCAAGGTTACATCAAAATCACCTTTGAATTGTGATTTGTACTGTGCGGCTGCTCCAGCAATTTCAGCACTAGCATTATTGATTTTTGCATAGTTCCCTAAGGCAATATTTTTGACATTTAGATCGACTTTTTCCCAGGCCAATCCTTGAGCATCGATCTTGGCTTTTGTGACGGATGCGTCTGCGTTGTTGAGATTGGGAATCGTTATTCCGGCTTTCGCAATGTTGAATGATTTTTGAGTGCGATCGTATGTAATATCTTGAGCATCGAACTTGAGAATATCCCCAATGGTGGCACTGATGCCGATATTTTCACTCTTGTAATCCCACTGTTTGGTTTGACTCTTATAGCTTAGTTTTAAAGTGCCTTTGGGCTGAACAGCGATCGCACCAGTGCCAAGGTTGAGTTCAATTCCTCCTTGAATATCTAAATTGCGGTGATTAGAATCTTGTTGAACGTTGATACTTGGCTTGACGACTTTAAGCCAAGGACATAGCTCAATTTTACTAGGGTCAGAGTCTAACCAATTAGGCGAAAATGCTTGGATTTCTCGTGAAATTTCTGGCAGTAAATCGATGATCTCTACGGTTTGGGCAGGTTGTGGTTTTTGGGGCGTGTCTACCTTGCGCTGTACCGTTTTGAGGGGTTGATTTTGCTGGACTACGTGGGTGAGTTCGTGGGCGAGCAGGGCTTGGCCTTTGGGACTTCTGGGTTGATATGCACCCTGCTTAAAAAAGATATCTTTTCCGGTGGTAAATGCCAGGGCGGAAATCGAACAGTTGAGCTGATCAGATGTTCCATCGGTGTGAATTTTGACATGGCTAAAATCGACACCAAAAGCCTGTTCAAGGGGTTCACGGATATCTTCAGCTATGGGGTTTCCTTTGCCCTGTTGCTGCTTAATGGCGGTTTCGAGGGGCGGTGCGATCGCCCCCCCTTGATTACCACTGGGAACAGAAAGCAGCTTGGGCATCACTGACGGGCTTCCTGAGCCTGACGCGGTTGTCGGTGTTTGGAGCCGCTGCACCACTCGCGCCGCGACGCGATCGGCTTCGTGTTCGTGGCGATCGCCTGCTTGAGTCAAGGTCAACTTCGCCTGTAGCGGTAACTCCTGAGATAACCCTTGAAACAATGGGCGACCCGGAGCGACTCCACCCGAAGCAAGATGGTGCGATCGCAAACCTGACCCATTCGGCTGCTCCTGGGCTTTGAAAAGATGACCCAGAGCCTGATTGCCGAGGGCGAACTCTGGCGTATCCAGCGGCACAGCAGAGCGTTGAACAGCGACAATCGGCGACTGGTTCACCATTGCTGTGGTCTGCTTGGTTTTATTTTTTCGTGAATAAACCATAATGACCCTACACCTCTGTGCCGCTAAACTTTAATCCCACGAAATTCTTAAATAATACCCCATGATCTATACAGTATCATCAGATTTCACCGAATGATCATTAAAATTCTCCACCATTATACCCCCTTAACGCGCATATTGGTGGTCATAAATGTCCCCGTTCCGGAATATTGAGGAGCAGGATCAGGAATCGGCCCGGCGGGCGTGGGTTGTTGAGCGGGAACCATCACCTGAAATTTCGCCGTGAATGTGCTGCCTTTGAGTAACACGGGCTTATGATTCGACTTCGTGCGTTTCGCTTTTTGATCCGCCCCCAACGAGGCAATACTCAACATCCCCACACCCGGTATAGGGTGGGAGGCTGTCATATAGGGACAACCGGGAACCATGACGGTTTTTTCATCTCCATCGACACAGACCATTTTTTTATTAATCATACCTTTCCCCGTTCCCGTTAAATTACCCGGAATAACCGTCACGATCGCAGATCCAAACGTCGGATTAAACATCGCTAAATCTCCCGTTGTCAAGATAAAATCTGCCATTGAACCTCCAATTTACCCAGTTCTAAAAATATGAGATCAAACTATTCAATCCACACCTCCTCTTGAGGGGTCATCGCCGCTAACATATAGGGTGTTAAGCGTCCCAAAATTGTATTTCCCGTCACCATACCATCGCCCTGAGCTTGGCAAATTTCGAGGGCATGATCGCGGGAATTTAAGGCAAAATCCTCAGCCACAATTACCAAAGATAGCGGCTTTGCATTGAGGGTAAAATTGAGCTTGATCGTGACCCGTCCCGTCACTGCGCAATCGTTAAGATTATCGAGGACGACAAAAAAGCCACGGGAATTGTCAAGGAAGCGTTGGTAAGGTAGATGGTGGGTTGCCCGTATCCCCCAGGAGAAAAATTCCAGTTCTGGGGTAAAGGGTCGGAATTTCGAGGTTTGGGACTGCATCCGGAGAATGAGCAGATGGCTGATCTGGCGGGTTGCGATCGGATCAGCCCCATCCACTTCTACTAATGCTTCGATTTCAATACGCCGCTTGGCAGGGACATTAAACAGGCGGAAGTTGTAGACTGTTTCTTCCCATTGGGAGGTCGTCACCAGGCGCATCGTATGACCGATCGCAGGGCCGAGGCGCGTGTTGCCGATCTTGTATTCACTGTTGGGAATACAGACCTGAAGCGGCTGTGCGTCAGCATTCCTGGGGAGTCGGAAGCCCTGGCCCACCTCAAAACCAAGGCGGGTATTGCCCTGCATTTGGTCGGGTCGGGGGCGGGGCTGGTAGATGCGGAGGCGGGCATCGTGAACCAGGCGCATCGTGTCACCAATCGCAGGGCCAAGGCGGGTATTGCCATCGATGGGGCTGATCTGGGCGCGATGGATTTCGAGGGGGGGCGCAGACTGGAGCCGGAAGCCTTGACTCCCTTCCGCGTTGAGGCGGGTATTGCCGGGCATCGCTGTGAGGCGATTGAGGGGGCGATAAATCCGGAGGTTGGGCTGGATGGTAAAGGGTGCGTCGAACACAGGGGCCGTAAATGGCTGCTGGTTGAGGTTAAAGTGCAGGGTGACGCTGAGGGTTCCGGAGAGGGTTTCATTACTCAAATTCGCCAACGCCACAAAAAAACCTGTGGAATTTGCCAAAAGTTTTTCATAAAACACCGTCTGGCGCACCACCGGCCCCAATTGGCTCCCCGGCGGCTCTAGTACCGCCGTTTTACCCTGAATCCGGATCAAGATTTGCTCCGCCAGCCGAGGATCAAAAGATTCATCCAGGGTGACGCGGGCCTCCACCGACACAATCTGCTGCGGCGGTTGGTCAAACATCGTAAACGGATAGCAGGCCCCCCAGGTTTTGCTCAAGTGCATCGTGAGGGTGAGAATCCGCAGGGCATAGAAGGTATGGGCGGGCTTCTCCTGGTTAATAATTGCCTGGGCAGCGCGGCATTCCCGCCAGTAGCGATCGGGCTGCAAAACCTGATTGCTGGGCAAGACTAATTGCACCTGAAAATAATGGGGGCGATCCTCGAATTCCATGACGGTAATTGTGCGATTAGGATAGCTCAACCCCGAATGCTCCAGATAAATCGAAAGCATTTTTTTCAGCCCCCGCACCGTGCCCCGAATGCGATACAAAGGCACCATCTGGCTAATAAATTGCCGCTTCACCGCCTCATCCCAATCCTCCCGGAGACTCAAAGCAATCCAACCCGCCAGCCAGGGCAAAAATTCCGCCGGAGTTTGTTGGGGGTCAAGATAGGTGTGGATCTGCCCGATGATCGTTTCTAAGCCATAATTCGCCCCCGACTCACGGGTGATGATTTGGGGCTGAAAAGGTTGGGGTTCATGGTCAGGCACACCCGTGAGCACCTGCTCAAAGGCGAGTAAGAATCGCCCCAAAAACGGATCGGTCTGGAGATAGGCGGGCAGATAATCAAGATAGCGGCTTAGGGGGTGTTGGGTTGCCATTGGTCTCCGAAGCGTTGCAGGGTGGGTAAAGCGGCGATCTGAATCTGTACCAGTTCGTGGGCTTGGAGCATCAGACCCACCAATTGACCCTGATCGTTAAACTGTTGCCGCACCGGGTCTACTCCCGTCAGTTCAATGTCTTCTACATGGTCAACACCGGGCAGGTCATCGAGGAGTTGATAAAGCTCCGATAGGTAAATATCCGCGCCAAAGGGATAGCCTTGACCTTGCCAAAATTCCTCAGAATCCAAGGGGGCAAAAAAAGCGTGAATCTGACGCTCGGCCTCGCGGCGGACATCGGGGGGTTTGGCACTGTCCTGGAGGTAGAGGGTGGCGGCTAGGGTCATGGTGATGAAACTGGGTTCCACGACATGGAGCCGGGTGGTAATCAAACGGCGTTGGTCAAGGAAGCGTTTGAGATCTTGGCGGAGGCGCATCCCTGCCGCTGCATCGGTTTGGGGATGGCGGGGCAGAATGACGAGGCTGATATGGGCTTCAATGGGTTGATTAATATCGGCGTTTTCTAGGTCGCGTTCGGGTAGACAGTTGACCCGCGCGATGATACCGGCTGCACCGAATTCGCGCTGGGCATATTGGGTTTTCGCCCAATCTGAGAGGATGAGTTGCTCAAAATCAGGATTGGTGACGGCGCGATAGGGTCGTCGCAGGTCGGCGAGGGTGGTTTGAATTTCGGTTTGAACGAGGGTGAATTGCTGGGCGGGGTTGAGGTCGGGGGGCAAGGCCCAGGGCCGACCTTTGAGGAGGCTTAAAAATTGGGCTTGGTTTTGTTCCGGAACTTGATTGACTCGGTACAGCACCATTTCCGTTAACCAGGCCAGGAGTTCAATGAGGATGATCCCGGTGTCGGCGGGGTTGTGGTCTGTCCATTCGGGGGCTTCGATGGGAATTTGGGCGATCGCATCCACCACCAAATCGGCGTAGGTGCGATCGTCGAGGTCGGGTAAAGGAATGGGCATGGCTTAGGGGGTGGCTTCAGGAAGTTTGAGGGTAATCTGGTGCGTCCCGGAGTAAATCAGGGTTTGGCGATCAATCGGTCGGTGGGCTGGGTCGATGGCCAGGCTGCTGACATAGCTCACTCCCGGCACAGCTTCGAGGGCGGCAAACAGATCCGAGCGATGGGGAATGCGTCCAAAATCCCAGCCCTGGCCCTGCCGTCCCCCCGTGAGGGGATGCAAAAACTGCTGGAGTTTCGCCTCCACTGCGGCTTTGACTGTGCCTGCATTGGTGATGCTGACGGGAACAATATCCACCGTGACCCCGATCGCCTGCCATTTCGGCCCACAGACCTGTAGGCGCATCGTGGCCACAAACCGCGCTCGGAGAAATTGCTCCACTTGGTTGAGGAGGGCGAGGGTGGGCAGGGGTTGGGGGGCATTGCTTTGGGGCACGATGATCAGGCGCACCCGCCCGGCTCGGATCTCGTTTTCGTGGTCAAAGACATCAATTTCGTTGCCGGGGACTGAAGCGGTGGGTGTGTTGGGGTGATTGGGGTCGATCCACAGTTCTTCCAGCAGCGGATTAAAGTTAGGGGCGAGCATTTCCGGGGTGATCACCTGCACCCGTGCGACTTCAACGGCGGCATCGTAGGCGAGATCGGCAAAATCTTGGGCGGTGACGGCGCGATCGCGGTGGCGTAGCCGTTGGGGCGATCGCACCTTCAAACGGGCGAGGGATTCTTGATCATTGCCCCCTTCGGCGGCTTCCCAGTTGATCACCCCTGCTATGTAGGGAATCGTGGTTTTGAGTTCGACGATGGTCTGGGCCGGTTGGTTGCCGCGATCGCCCCCCCCGGTGCGGTAGCTCAAGCGGATATTGTTGCGACCCCGTGGCGGGATCATCCCCGCCTGGCCATTGCCAAATTGAATCCGTCCCCGCTGGCGTTGGGCTTGCCCTTGCGTAGCAACATCGAGGGTGTAATGGCGGTCGCCTGCCGCCGAGCTATAGAAATCCGGCACTTCCTGCCAGCGCACCCACACCGCTTCGAGTTCTCCCGTTTCATCGTAGACGGGGGTAATGGCCTCCGTCCCCCACTGCTGCCGGAGTTGCTGCTGTTCCGCTTCCGAGGGGAAACGGCCTTCCTCAATCTCTAACACTTGTCCCGCCAAGATCGGCGTTTGGCTCGTGGTGACGACCTGGCCCGGTTCAAATTGACTCGACCCCAAAATCTCGGCATTGAGGGTAATTGCCTGTTGCGCCCAAGTTGTATTGGTGCGGGCGTTGAGCAAGCGCGGGGGAACGGTGAGATCGGCGGAATCCCGAACTTTCGCAAACAGATAGCGCATCAAGCCATAAAGCCGAAATTCTTCAACGCGAATCGCCCAGTGCCACAGGTCAAACAAAACCAAGGGAATATCGGCCTCGGTGTTGGGCTGTTGCCGTATCCGGAGCCAATAGTGCTGCTGCCCAAAGTGGGGGGAGGCGATCCAGTCCGTGGGGCCAATGAACTGGACTAAGCCCTTCTCCGTGAGGGCGGCGGTTTCATCGCGCACCGTCAGCGATCGCCACCCCTCCGGCGTGGGATATTCCCACACCAACCGACGACCATCCCCGATGCTGCGATGAGTGCCGGGAGCCACTTCGTCGGGTTCGGGAGACTGAACCTGGAAATAGAGGGTGCTGGGACGGTTGGGAAAGGCTTGGTTAAAGCCGAGATAAAAAGCAGAATCCCGGTGCAGGGGTGGCGTGAGGGGATAAAACGCCCGCGCAACTTTTACCCCGGCCTTGTGATCTGCCGTCAATGCTGTGGTGAACACCACCCAACCGGAGGCGGGATCAATCAGTTCAATTTGCCCCAGTTCCCCCGACCCATCGGCAAACCGGAGGAACTCCCCTAGGGCCAAACCCCTCACCTCTTCAAGTTGAATCCGGCGATCGCCCGCCCGCGCTGGCCGATGGAGAAAGGCTACCAACGGACTCCCTGCGCCATAGGTAAAGTCGTTGTAGGCCAGGGCCATGGCGGGCTGTTCTAAAAAGAATTGATAGGTTACGGTCAGGGCGGCCAAACAGGGCGGATCGACCACATCCGGGCTAGGTTCGGCAATGGTGAATTTACCCAAGACTCGGCTGCCAATGCTATAGGCTTGGCGCGTGGCCCGGTTGACTGTGATGCGGTTCTCATCGGGGGAAATGGCTGTCACTTCGAGATCCTCCCGGATGAGCAGATCACGACCATCCTGAAGCCGAATCGTATCCCCCACCCGGATTTCGTCGGCACTATCCACGATAATTTCCGTTTGCCCGGCGGCGTTTGCCGTTGCCAGCAAGGTGATCTCGTTGTAGGTGACATAATGACGCACCCGGCCCCGACTACCGTAGCGGCCTTGCACCAGCCGCGCCCGCAGCCAATAGGTCGGCTCTGCGGTATGGGGATCATGGGGCGGGAGGGGGTCAGGAAAGCGGAAAGTGCCTTGAGTTCGCCCCGCCACAAATTGCGGGGGTTCCGAGTTCCGCAGCCAATGGAATTGGGCGGGGTCGGGATCGGGGGAGATTGCCGTCCAAGTTTGGCCATCCCCCACATCCCACTCCAAATGTAGATCCTCGGTATAGCTGGGGGCATGGCTGAGGGTGGCGTTGAGGGCGATCGCCACCCCCGGCTGAATCAAACGCGGATCAAGGGCAACTTGAAACGTATCGTTATAGTCCGGTGCTGTCCCCAAGGGGTAAAAATCTTTGCTCAGATCGAGGGTGATGTTGTTAAACAGACAGTCCTGGGGCGTTTGGGTCTGGTCAACGCTAGCACTCACTAAAATTTGCAAAATTTCAGGCAACGCTTCCCGCCGATGGCGATAGAGCGTGATGCGGAGCCATTTTCCGGGGCGGCCATTCACCTCAACCTCTTTGAGCTTGGGAAGTTGGGTCAGGGTGATGAAGACCTGGGCGGCTTCGGTTTCCACCGTAACCTGAGGGAGGCGTTGCCACTGTTTCCCGTCCCAAGTCTGCCAATCTAGAAAACGGGATGCCAGTTGAGTGGCACTTGCGGGGGAATCGGTGGCGATCGCGAACTGGACGGTGGTGAGTTTGGGCAGGTCAAACACCTCTGCACCATGGAGATATAGATAATGTTCAACGGGGCGATCGCCCTTCAGCACTTCAAAGGCGGGCGGCACTGCGTCAGGGAAGATGTTAGCGCATCTATCGCTGTAATAGTCCCGATCTTCGATCACAAACATCGCCTTCACCTGCGTTGCCGTCACCAACAATTCCCGCTCCGTTTCAAAAATCACCTCCGCCTCTTCCCCCTCCGGCGGCGGCGCAGCAATCTGGGTCAACGCCGGAACGAGGGCATCCACGGGACTCCCTGCTGCTAGTTCAAAGGTGAGGGGCGATCGCGCCGCTTGGGGTGGAGTCAGTTGCGTCCCCACCAAATTCATAAACGCCAACCGATTCCGTTCCGGAACTTGATTCAGGCGCTCCTGTACCAGACTCGCCATCCGCCCAAAAATGCGCACCAAGGCCAAACCCACATCCCCAGAATTGGGAGCGGCACGCCAAGGCGTATAGGACTCCGCTAGGCTCTGAGTCTGCTGGACAAGTTCTGCATAGCTACGTTGGTCAAGTTTGGGCGGCTGGGAAGACATCGTTTACTGTAAGTAGAAAGGATAGACAAGGTTAAAGGCGTTGTTCGTTGTCCGTACCCGATAGTTAATCGAGATCTGTAACAGGTTGGGTTGTCCCGGTGCTTCCACTGGCTCAATGTCCAGGACATCAATCCGGGGTTCCCAATCCAAAAGGGCTGATTCCACATCACTGATAATTTGCCCCACCGTCCCCGCCGTATTCGGCGCAAACACCTGATCATGAATGCGACAGCCAAAATCCGGTCGCATCACCCGTTCCCCCCGCGCCGTACTGAGAATCGCCCAAATAGACTGGCGGACGGCTTGCTCATATTTGGCGGTGGCGATCTGGTGTTCCTCTTGCAATTGAACCGGCAATGTCCAACCCACACCCAGAAAATCAATATCCACTACATTACCTCCAATGCACCATTATTAACTTTGACCCCCGCTGAACAGTTCAGTTCTAAGCCAGATTGAGCCTTAAATTCTCCTTTCGTTTTGGCTTGAATATTGCAGTTTGCACCAGCATTAATTTTGCAATCACTTTGGGTTTTAATCTCCAGGTTTTTACATTCGAGCAACATATCATCATCTTTACTTTTAATCGTCACTTTTCCTTTCGCTTCAATGGTGAAATCTTTTTCCACCTGAATCGTCATCGCGTCATTTTTACAATCAATCGTGATTTTATTTTTACCACTTTTATCTTGAATGATCAGTTGTTCTTTATCCTCCGTATCATCGAAGATAATCATATGACCACTGCGGGACTTGATCAGGCGTTTGTTATTTTCCCCATCATCATTTTTTTCCGGGGGTTTATCTTTGCCATTCCACAAACTGCCTAAAATGTAGGGGAAAGCCATATCACCATGTTCAAAGGCAACGAGCACCTCATCATCCACCTCCGGCAGAAAATAGAAACCGCGATCGCCCCCCGCCATCGGAGTCACGACCCGCGCCCACGGACTTTCATCCTCATCTGTGAGCCAGGGGAATTTTACCTTAACCCGTCCTAAGTTATCGTCATCTTCAACATTCGTCACCACCGCGATCGTCACGCCATAAAAACGGACGGCAGGATCATTGGGCATCAGTAAATCAAATCCGATCATAAAGCAGTTCTCCGCGCAGTGAATAGAGTGGTATAACCGAATTTTTGGGAATAATGGTGTTCCGTCGAGGTGACGTAATAGTCACCACTAAAGCGTTTGCCCACGCCTTTGACCTCGATCACTTTAGCAACCCGAAGCGTCGGCAGACCGGGGCAAGTGCCTTCAGCGGTGATGTAGGCGATCGCCATATCCTTAAACTGACCCAAGGCAATTTGATCCGCCTCCGCCTTCGTCACCACGGGCTGAGTGACAATGGTCGTCGTTGAATCCCCAAACGCTTTAACCGCTTTGGGCCCAGTAGTTTTGCCCCCCATTTTGCTCCCCTCTTTCCCCGCCGCTGCCTTGCCCAACACCTCTTTTTTATCATCAGGCAACCAACCGCGCACCTCCACCTTTTGGACTTGGTTCATGCTACTTAAACGGGGCATAAACTCACTTAAATTCTCCTTGAATTTCAATGTCAACACTTTCTGCTGATCATTTTGAGGCGGTTGAAAATAAATATTTTTTTTCTCAATCGTAATTTCATAGCCGATCCGTTCAGCCCGACTAGAGAGAAACTCCCAATCCGTTTGATTATGCTGAATCACATAGTCATGTTTGACTTCACTATCTTTCGTGTTCGGTGTGAGGCCACGAGCACGGGCAATTTTACTAAAAATGTCACTATCCTTCATTTTGGTAAAAGATTTACTATTCGACCCTCGTAATAAACGATGGCGTAAATCATGGCCTCGCACAATTAAACGCGGCCGTTCACCCTGCCGAAATTCCGGTTCTAAACCCGTAATTTCACCAAAAATTACGGTCTTAAGTTTGTTGACATAACCCATTTGAATCTCGACTTCCTCCCCCACATCAAAGGAACTATCATCAACCCAAGTAAACTTACCTTTTTGTAAATCCCAGGTCATAAACTCTAAGGTGAACATACTCGGCGCTTCGATGTCTTCAAACACCTGTACCGAGATCAAATCCTCATCTGCACCCTTCGGGAGCTTCTTCCCGCCAATGCTGACTTTGATATTGGGTATGAGGGTTTCAACGCCGGAATAATCTGCCATTTCTCAACTCAAAATCGGTAAGGGTGGAATGGTGAGCACTAATCCAGGGGTGATTTGGCGCGGATTGTAGAGCCGATTTTCATCGGCAATAATCCGCCACAAGGCGGGATCACCGAATTCTTCCTGGGCAATGCTGCTCAGGGTTTCGCCCCGCTTGACAATGCGCACCGGGTCGTCAATTAGGTTTTCGGCCTTTTTGCGTTTTTCGGGATCGGCCCATTCCCGGAAGGTGCAGTCGAGGGTGGCGCGTACTGGTGTGCCATCTTCCCAAAAGTGGGTCAGGGTTTTGGTGATGCTTTCAAGAAACCCATCGGGGAGCAGAATATTACTTTTGCCGCCTATTTTGCCCCACACCAGTTTGCAGCGGGGCGGCCGCTTTTCAGTTTTCCCGATCTTCGGATGGGTGAGGTTAAAGATTTTTTTGGTATGTTTTTGGACGTTTTCCGGTGGATCGCCGCTCAGGGTTGTGTCAAAAAACAAGGTGATGCTGAGGGTTGCTAACTCTTCGGACGCATTGGGATAACCGTCTTGATTGAGAAACCACCCGGTTTTGTTAATCGTCACCTGGTTGGGGTTGAAAAGCACTTCGATTTCTTCGGCAAAGTCGCCTTCGTTATCTTTTTCGGCTTTGATTTTGAGTTTTTCTAACGCCATTGCCGTTGCCCTCCTCGTCGTTCACGTTCTACCACTAATCGTTTCAACACTTTCCGCTCCACCTTGGCCACGAGATCATCGATGTTGACTGCTGCCGGGGTTGTTTGCGTCCCCCCTGGGGTTGTGGTGGATTTTGCCCGTGGCCCGGTGGCCGGACGGTTGGGCTGATGGGGGGATGGGGGGGGGTTGGGCAAGGCCGGACTGATGACAACGGGACTGCTGGGGGTTTGGCTACGGGTCTGTGAATGGGTCTCCTGACTGACGGCGCGCGATCGCACCATCGGCCCGGACAACACCAGCGGCTCCAGATTTTGCGGGTTAAACTCTGTTTTCACCTGGACGGTGGGTAAGGGGATGCTCTGGGTTTGGGGTGTTGGTGTAAGCCTCTGGGATCGGGTTGCTGAGGGTTGAATGGGTGACACCGCTGTTTTGAGAAGTGAGGAGTGAGGAGTGAGAAGTGAGGAAGATCCTGCCTCATTCCTTTTTTCTCTTTCCTCTTTCCTCAATGGGGATTGTTTTGGCGGTGGGAATGCTGCTCCTGACGCTTGAGCCGGGGCTGTTACACCTAGGGCCGTGGGGGTACTGGGGGGGACTTCCAACGGGCGGGAGAATACCGCTAAAGCCGGTTGATCCTCGTGGGCTGGATTCCTTGACGGTGGGAGGGGTTGAGCGATCGCCCTCGGTAATGCCGGTGTGGCTGACGCTGCCGTGAGGTTTGCCGTTTGGGGGGTCGCCACCACTAATTCTGGGCTGGTGTTTCCGACTAGCTTTGCTGGGGTCAGGGGAGGGATGGGTTGAGACATTTCCACCGCTTGCACCATTGACCCAGGATGTTTGGCATCCCTCGATGGTTGCACCCTGGGCATTGTGGGTTCTAGGGCTTGCACCATCGCCGCTGTCGGCATCGTTGTTGTTTCAGACTGATTCGGCAGGACGAAAGTAAAATCCTGTCCCTGTTCTGAAGGGGTTGCTAAGGCTTGAGGCGAGATTGCAACCCGGTTCGGTATGGCGATCGCTCCTGACGGCTTGGCTCCATCGGCTTGATCCCCCTCAATCCTGTTAACCCCAGAGAACAGACGCGGCTCATAGTGGGCAAATTTGCGATCGCCCCCATCTCTAGGGATAACAGTGGTCTGTTGTGGATGGGCTAACGGGTTCTCTCGTTCTGCCCTAAAATTCCGAGCATGGAGCACGATGCTTGGCGGTGGGGCGGGGTCAAGGGGGGGAACAGAGACGACCGCCGGGAAGCGGGGCGGGGTGAAGGGGGTCAAAATTGGCTCGGTGACTCCCGCTGGTACGGTGGTTAGGGGAGCGGCGATCGGGTTCGAGGCAGCAAGATTGAGGGACGTGAATCCCGATGGATGGGGGCTGAGAGCCAAACCCTCGGACGGGGCAACCATCGGCAAAGCAGCGCCCGCTACAAACTTGGCTTGAACAATCCCCTCCGTGAAGGGGCGGGTTTGAATTGTGGGTAAGGCGGTCATCTGGGGTTGGATGTCTGGCCTGTTCTGGGGGTGGAGTGCTTTCGCGCTCTGGTCTTCACCACCATTCAGGGGTTGGGCTGCGCTTTTCATGGCCAGGGGTTGAACTAGGGTGGCTCCGGTTTCTAACTTGGCTTGAATCACGCCCGTTGTTTGGTTTGTGGGCGGGCCAAGGGGGGCGATCGCCTTCACCCCCAGAGCCGCAGATTTTGAACGAGCAGATTCTGAACGAGCAGATTCTGAACTAGCGGATTCTGAACGAGCAGATTTTGAACTAGCGGATTCTGAACGAGCAGATTTTGAACTAGCGAATTCTGAACTAGCGGATTCTGAACTAGCAGATGGCTGCACCAGGGGCATAGAGTCTGAGATAGAAGAGGCAGAATCAGGACTGAGGGGAGTCGTCAAGATTTCAGATGTGGCAGATTGTGCCGGACTTGGGGCTTGGGTGGGTGGATTTTGGGGTGAGTGATGCGCCGGACTTGGGGCGATCGCAGAAACGCGGTGATCCTCTAACTCAGAATACCCTTGCTCATTTTGATTAATCGCTGGTGGCATCGCGGCCAGCGGTAGATCCCTAGGCAAGGGGTTGAGGTTGGGCTGATCCAAACTCAGGGCCGCTTGCATCACCTGAGGATCAAACGCTGGGTTTTTGATAGCCGATGGTTGGTCAATGGGTGAAGCCGTGGAGGATTGAAGAGATTCAGCGGCCTGAACAGGGGCGATCGCGTTGTGATCTACCCCCATTTCCAGGGGCTGGACTAACTTGGCTCCGGTTTCTAACTTGGCTTGAATCACGCCCGTTGTCTGGTTCGTGGGCGGGCCAAGGGGGGCGATCGCCTCCACCCTTGGGGCCGCAGATTTTGAAGTAGCAGATTTTGAAGTAGCAGATTTTGAAGTAGCAGATTTTGAAGTAGCAGATTTTGAAGTAGCAGATTTTGAAGTAGCAGATTTTGAAGTAGCAGATTTTGAAGTAGCAGATTTTGAACTAGCGGATTCTGAACTAGCAGATGGCTGCACCAGGGGCATAGAGTCTGAGATCGAAGCGGCAGAATCAGGACTGAGAGGAGTTGTCAGGATTTCAAATGTGGCAGATTGTGCCGGACTTGGGGCTTGGGTGGGTGGATTTTGGGGTGAGTGATGCGCCGGACTTGGGGCGATCGCAGAAACGCGGTGATCCTCTAACTCAGAATGCCTTTGCTCATTTTGATTAACCGCTGGTGGCATCGCGGCCAGCGGTAGATCCCTAGGAAGAGGGGCGAGGTTGGGATTATCCAAGCTCAGGGCCGCTTGCATCACCTGAGGATCAAACGCTGGGTTTTTGATAGCCGATGGTTGGTCAATGGGTGAAGCCGTGGAGGATTGAAGAGATTCAGCGGCCTGAACAGGGGCGATCGCGTTGTGATCTGCTCCAATTTCCAGGGGCTGGACTAACTTAGCTCCAGTTTCTAACTTGGCTTGAATCACGCCCGTTGTCTGGTTCGTGGCGGGGCCAAGGGGGGCGATCGCCCCACCAATCGGGGCTAAATTTGAAGATGATGCTGATCCGTCGGACGGCGTGAAAGACTCAACAACGGGCATCGGGCCACGGGTGGACGAATGCAGTTGGGGTTCAGCCGCGATCGCCTGGGGTGAGACCTGAGCCGTTATCGATTCGGGAGGCACTGATCCTTGAGCCGGTGCAGGGGAAGATTGTGACAGTTTCCCCTGATCTTGAGCGGTGGTTAATTTATCTGTACTGTTTGGTGGTAGAGGTGGCGTGACACCATCCAAGGGCAAGGGATCTGTTGCTGTCGAAACATCCCCCTGAGCCTGAATGATCGGTGCGGTTGCCGTCACGATAGGGGCCAGGGGCGCGATCGCTGTCCTTGGGTTCCCCGTTTCGGTTCCCATTTGCGGAGCTTGGGACGGCTCAACGCGAGATAAATCAGGCGGTTTCGATGGTTGTGTTGGCACAGCGATCGCCACAGGCAACGTCGCCAGGGTTGGCACAGTCGCCGGATCACCTTGGATGCGCTGGGGTTGGGTTTGCAGACCATCAGCAGGGGCAAGCGGCTCACCATCGCCCCACTGCGCGTAAACAATGGGAATATCCTCGGTTTCCAAATCCGCGATCGCTGACCACCGCGCCAACTGTTGATCCAGCAAGGGCAACCGATTAACCAAACGCTCGGCGCGATCAATCAACCGATCCGCCATCCGATGATTCGTAACACCGGGTTGGTGGATGGGTCGTGTCAGTCGCTGTACCAGTTTGGGGTCAAGATTCATCACAATTGGCCAAAATCAATGAGATTACTTATTCTTCTGAACTTTTTGTTCATAAATCCCGCGATGCACCAATTCCATCCGCTCAAATGCAACCTCTGTGCTCGTACTTGCATTTAATTGTGGCCCTTCCCAAGCCACCGGATAAGCCTTAGAAATACGCCAAGCGATCGCATCCGACTGTTGACTATCTTTGAGAATAATCGTGGCGTTTTTAAGCTCCACCTTGCCACGGGTTACATCTTGATACCACTTCCATAAATCATCCCGCTCGGCTAAACCGCGAACCAATACTAAATTCGGAGAATCCACATATTTAGGAAAGCGGTGAACACAATGATTCATTCCCCCCTCCACATATTCCTCTAGCTCGAGTTTACTGCTCAAGCCCTGCACCTCAGAAAACCCCCCCACCGTTATCCCTTTAATCTCAACGATAAAGTTAAAGGGCATATAGGGATCACGGGATTTTTCTTGATCATTACCGCCTTTTTTTTGAGATTTAGCCATAGCTATTTTGATTTAATCAGTTAATCCACAGCAAAACTGAAGCTGTCTTGCCTTCAAAATCGTTTTTTCCCGGAATCTTGGTTAATTTTTTGATTAATTTGAGCCACTTGCTCAACCCATTGCTGTCGTTCCCAATGTTCCATTTCCATCACATTGCCATAGGACCAATGAAAGTGATAAGAAAGGTAAGCTACCTCCTCCAGTAAACGCTTGTGGGGGTAGCAGGCTACTCCCCCACCGGAGCGGTCTCCACTTCAAACTCACCATTACAGTGAGGGCAAGCAACTCGAAAACGGGTATGACCATTTTGGTTAATGCGTTGATAAAAATCTTGGAGGTAGGCTAAATCACCGGAAAATAACTCCTCAATAATTTTGGTATTGAGTTGGTCAATTGTGCCCAATCTCGTGATTACCCTCGCGAGGAGAATAATCACGAGATAGCCTGAATTTCGCTGTACCCTCGGATCGCGTAACGGCGTAATTTCATCACTCGCCCGCGAGAGCCGCATGACTCCTTCACGATGCAAAATTCCTTCCGCATCAAGATAACCATGGGGGAGTGTAAATGGAAATTCAGTTTGGTGCATGACTTACTCCGTTAACCAATCGTCACACCTTCATGAACCAATTCCAATGATTCAATCGCCACATCACTGGCGGTTGCATTGAATTCAGGGCCATTCCAATTGGTAGGCCAGCAATTTTCGAGGTTCCAGCGAATTAATTCTTCCCCTTTATCGTCGGCTAAAATGATCGAAACATTTCGCCGTTCAGTCTCACCTCCGAGCATTGTCTCCAGCCATTCCCAGAGTTCATTGTTATCGGTCATGCCGCGCTGGAGGGTAATATTGCCATGACTATTCAGGCCAGGTAATTGGCGTTGGGCGAGGTTTTTATCAGTGCCTTCCCGATAGAGTCCGGCTTCGCGGGTGCTGGTTAAACCACTACATTCTCGGAAGCCCGCGTGGACAATGCCGTCCCATTCCACCCAAAAGTTATAACCGTTATAGGGATCATGGGTGTCTTTAATATTAGGCATGGATTTTAGGTCTCCTTAAACTCACTAAAACGATGAAGAAAAACACTATGCAAACGTGACACCGTTGCTGTTATGTACGAGCGAAATCACAATAAACTCCGCTGGTGTTGTGGGGGCAATGCCCACTTCTGCCACCACTTGACCCAGGTTCCGACTTGAACGAGGATTGGTCTCTGCGTCACATTTGACGTAAAAGGCGGCTTCTGGATCTGCTCCCTGGAGTGCGCCTTGTTGCCACAGGGTTTCACAGTAAACTGTGAGTTCACGGGCAAGGGTAATCCACAGGGCAGAATCATTCGGTTCAAACACAAGCCCCGCTAAGTTGTGGTCAGCCCAGCGCAACAGGGTGATGATCAGCCGTCGCACCCCAACATAGTGCCAACCCGGGACGGTGCTGGTGGTGCGTGCGCCCCAGACCCGAATCCCACGGCTGCGGAAGCTCCGGATGCAGTTCACGCCGGGGCCGGTTTTGACGTTAAGGGTGGCCCAATCTTGATCGGATAGGGACAGATTTAGGTCAAGTACACCTTCAAGGATGTAGTTGGCTGGGGCGCGGTGAACGCCTACTTCGCGATCGTTGCGGGCGTAGACCCCAGCGATGTGACCACAGGCGGGAATGGGGTCGGTGCTGGATTCGACGATCACCCAGGGGGCGTAGATCGCGCCGTTATGGCCCACCAATTGCTGACGCTGCTGGTTGAGGATGGCGAGATCCGCTGTGTTGCAGCTATCCAAAATGGCGAAGCGATCGCCCATTTGGTCACAATGCTCTAGCACCAAGGCTTGCAGGTTGAGAATGCCGGTGAGCGATCGCGTTTGCATGATGTCAGGCACACAGACGAGATCAATCTCCTCCAGAGCTTCAATGATCTGTAAGCCGTGATGGAGGCTAGCGATCGTCAGCGTGGATTCTGACGGGTCAGCCGTAGGCAGCAGCAGTACATAGCACCGCTCCCCACCATTGGCAAAAAAGCCCTGTACCGCCTCGGTCAAAAAACGGCTCGCCCCCCTAAACTGCCGCAGAAACTCCGGCCAGAGGGTGAGCAGTTGAGGGACGCTAGACACCTCCCCTTCCCCCGGGGTGACACCCAAAAACACAGGAACACCTGTGTTCACGCTGTCCCAAGCCACTTGACGTAAGGCTCGGAGCGATACGCCAGGTGCAGTTAATGGAGCAGAATCAAAGGGTCTCACAACTCAGATCGGGGCTAAGGGGATTTTAAAGTTACGGTTGGTTTTCCGTCACAATTTGGGTGATGCGGAAGATCACAAATTCAGCGGGTTCAATCACAGAAACGCCAATTTCTGTAATTACTTGGCCCAGTTTGCGAACATCCATCGGATTGGTTTCGGCATCACATTTGACGTAAAACGCCTCTTGAACTGTTGTGCCAAACAGAGCACCTTTACGCCATTCATTGGTTAAAAATGCCGTGATATTGCGCCGAATTCGGGCCCAAAGTTCCGGGGTATTGGGTTCAAACACAACCCATTGGGTTCCCTCATCAATCGACTCGCGCAGGTAGTTAAATTGGCGGCGAATATTGATGTATTTAAAGTCAGGATTATCTTTGCCTGCCCCTAAAGTGCGTGCGCCCCAGATGCGAATATTGCCGTTGAGGTTGCGGATGCAATTAATCCCCACTTGGTTGAGGGGTTCTTGTTTGACTTTGCTCACCGCTTGTTTCAAACCCATCGCCCCTAAAACGGGTTCATTGGCTGGTGCTTTATGAACGCCTCGCAGATTGTCCACACGGGCATAAATTCCGGCCACATGGCCGCTCGGCGGTACGAATTTTAAGTCATTGCTGATGGGATCAAAGACTTGAATCCAGGGGAAATACAGGGCGGCGTAGTCGGAGTTGCCGAGAATTTTGTCCGTACCCGGTTCCAGTTCACCGAGGGCGATTTCTTCTGGGGTGTCGAGAACGGCAAAGCGATCGCCCAGTAAACGGCAATGAATATCTAATTTTGCCAAGGTTGCTTTTGTCGTCACCCCTGGTGCAGCCACCACGGCAATTTCATCAATGGCTTCAAACGCATCTAGGGCGGCATCAATATCTTTTTCTGCCGTCACCCAGACCACGAAGCAACGGGTTCCCCCATTCCGGAAAAAACCATAAACCCCATGGGCTAATGTGTTTTGACCTGGGTGATTTGAGAAATCACCGAAGAAGCTTTTAAACTCGCCGAAGTTTGTACAAAGCTTAACTTCCCCTGCTGTCACAGATTTGGTGGTAGTTACCGCATCCTCGGTCGTTTTTTGATCGAGTGTGACAACGGTGTAGCGATCATTGTCAGGGGCAAAATTCCCTTTTTTGGCCAGATTGTCCACAGGGGTTGGGGTGTCTGTCGTTCCTTCCTCTGCTGCGGCGGTGGGTTTAACTGTTGTGGCTGAACTCTGAGCTAGGGAAATAATTCCAATGAAGCCAGCCGTGCTAGTGCCAACGCCTGCGATGGGGGCGAGTCCTGATCGAATTTCTTCGACGTAAACACCCGGTGATAAATAAGTAGGCATTCTCCTTATTCCTTATAGTGAGGGACAATCATCATGATTCAGTAGACATCCTGACGGTTTAGATCTGTGCAACGAGTTGAATATCACACTGTTTTGACTCTCCAGGTTGCAAAACAACTCGCTGGTGCTGTGGTGCATATCCTGACGCGGAAATCATCAACGTTACTGCGGGTAAAAATGGTTCAACTCCTACAAGTCGATAGTTCCATTCTTGTGCTTGATTATGATCTAAATTACGAGATGTTAGGGTTTGAGCTTGCTGCTCAACACATCGCACTGTTGCCATCTCAAGCAGCTCTTGATTTTTGGCATCTATCACCCGACCAAAAATTGTGGTGGGTGGCAGTTCAATCTTGAGCTTGAGTATATCAGAAAAAACGGATTTTGTTGGCGGGTCACGAGTGAAATATCTATCTTTTAATTCTGCTTCACATCGGCTTTGACCATAGCGTAAACCGGCCCGAGGTAAAGAGGCTTCAAGTTGATAGAAGCCACTGGGTAAATTTGTGAAGTAAAAAGAACCATCACGCCTCGATTGACTGCGCCCATAGTTCATTTTTTGATCGTACCAATCCTCCATGGATAGAGTATCTAATAAGCATTGTAGTGCTAAGAATTTATGGGCATTGTTCAGGTCTGATCTCGCAATGATTTGATCAAGGTGATGCAAGATCACTGTGCTGTTGGTTTGGGCGTTGAGTAACTGGGCTTGAAAGTCTTGCAGCACTGCGGGCACAGCGGTGGAAAACGGGACGAGGGGGGGCGATCGCCACCGTCCCCAGCGCTCCGGCAAGCCCAAGATCCGCACCTTGGTCAAAAGCTTCTGGATAAAGGCATCCGGGGCTTGGCGGATGGTAATCATGGCTCCGGCTAACCGCTCCTGGGTCAGGGCATTCTGTACCCAGCCCGCCAACATGACGCGGCGGCGACGGGGGTTGAATGGGGTGGATTCGGTCAGGGTTAAATTCATTGACACAATCCTCAGAGGGTCACGACAAGCGCAAGAGTTGGGGGCGATGTTCGAGGACGAGGGGGACTTCTTCGGGGTCTTCGGTGAGGGGAACTGCGATCGTGGCGGTGCAATGCAACGAGACCTTAGGTACACCGCCCAACACTTGCCAGAATTCTCCCGGACTCTGGAGATAACCCGATCGCAAAACTGTCAATGTGACGGGAAGAACGGGATCTTGGAGGCTGCCCTGAAGCATTGTTTTAGGCAATACGGGGTGACGCAACAGGAGGTGCATCAATTTGCTCAAAATATGGTGCTCTTGTTGGGGGTCGTCTTGGTTGACCCAGACTGTAATCAAGTAGGAACAATCAATGCGAGCCGGGGGCTGAATTTTGATCGCTGTGCCGTTCTCCTGTCGTTGCATTTGCCATTCGCGGTTGCGTCGCTCCAGGTTTTCTCGCACATCATAGAGAAAGAGGTTGATCGCGGGTTTTTGCTGGATCGCGCCTTCGATGGGTTGTTCAAAACTAATGGCGACCTGGGTTTCGCCCGAATTTTGCAGGCCGGGAAGTTCTTGGCGCAAGAAGGTTTTTAAACTGCTGTCGAGATCATCCAACATCGGGGTATTCCTCAGGGGTGAGAACGGACGATTCTGCGGTTTTGTGGGTTGGGGGAGGGCGATCGCCCTGCTGCCCTGCTACAGCTAACTCCTCTTCTAACACCTGAATCGCGCCCCCAATCCGCAGCAAGGTTTCGCGCAATGAGGCTTGCTTTGCCTCTAGGGTGGCGAGAACTTTTTCCCCCGCCGCATATTCTTGGCGGAGGGTTTGCAGTCGGTTTTGCAGTTGGTCACGCATTGCATTACTCCATCAACTAGAGAAAGTATGGTAACTCTAAATCATGCGTCCCAATTTCCCGAAAATTAATCCGATCTTGCCAATCTGACCAACCCCCTTTATCACTCAATTGGGTATTTAAGCGAGTATCAATTTTGACACTGATATATTGCGTCATACGATCACCCGGCTCCGGCTGTTGCAGCGCATCATTAATCAGTGCCGCAGGAATACGCGCCGCAATATAACGCTGACGAAATTTACTATTCCAATGGCGAGCAAACGGATTGTCATAGGTGGCAAGAAAACGCTCCACAGGTACATCCTTACCATCCACCCTAATCGTAATCCCCGTATGCGTACAGCCATTCCAGTTAGAATTATGCTCAATTAAATAGAGCAATTTATCCCGTCCTGATGGCACCACCGGAACCCGCAATTCAACATTAGTCAGATCATCAATAAACGCCAACACATCCCCTTCATAGTCATCACTCTCCCAATTAACAGCATCTCCACCATTCACCTGCCAATGGTAGCCAAGGGCAGATTGCGCCGCATGAGCCCAGGGATTTTTACTAAACCCCACCCCAGAGACCCAAAACTCTTTACTGGTGTCCATTTTATGCACAAGGGAAACCTTCCCAGATGTCCCAACCGGAATTGGCAACCATTGATGCAGATAGGTCGAACCATCACTCAAGGAACCATCTGGACAATAGTGGTTAGAAAACCGTCTTCCCGCCGCCCAATTGCCTAAACTGCGGAACAATTTTCCACTTTCGGAAAATTCCGCTTTAATCACATGCCAGTCGGTTAACGTGTTGGCATTGCGAACCCAAACGGTGTCATACCCAGAGGGCAGCGTTACTAACGCCCCGCCTTCATCCTCTTTCCCATATCCATATTTGATCGCTGTACGCTGAAACCAAAGATTTTGCGCAGTGTGCCGTCGTTCGTAATTGTTGGTGAGTTTCCACTTTTCAATTGCTCCGGCTGCTTCTGCTTCAAACACATCTTGATAGACGATCGCATCATTGGGATACATCCGATGACGCATCGGATTGATTAACTCAAAATGCTGCACCCGTAAGGTTTCATGAACGGTGGTCGTTCCTGTCGTGCGTTCAATGGTTAATCGCGGTTTCTCAACCCCATTTTCAGAGCTAATTAACCGTAATAAAGCAGTTGGGTCACTCTCATCTTCTGACCCCTTAATCTTCCAACCCACCATCTTGCCATCTTTTTCACTCAGGCGGACGGGGGGCGCTTCTCCCGTCGGCTTACCCGCATTCGACAACGCCGCCGCGATGTGATCTTTGACCGCTTTTTCCGAGGGGATCACATTCGGGCGATCGATGGCGGGAATACTTTGGGAAATTCCTTCAATCAGGGTATTGCCCAACTGCAACGCGCCCGAAACAGTTAAGTTGCCTTGAATTTGAAGATCTGAGCCATCACTGCGGAGGCTAATATCCTCAGCACCACCCGGTAGCCGCACCCCGGAATATTGCCGCACAGTGGCATCAATGACCACTTGACCATCCTCAAGCTGCACCTTTGCCAAGGTAATCGTTTTGGCATCTTCCGTGTGGATCGCTTCTAAGGTGAGGAGCGGGGCTTCTTCAAAGCGAGTGAAACTATCAGGAATTTCCGGCTGCTGAAGAATTTTAGGTTCCTGGTGATAGCGCAGACAGAGCCAGCCTAAACCATTGATTTTGCGAATCATATCCTCCGGCAAAATCACCAAATTGCCTTCCCCGTCGATGGCGGTTCCGGACTTGATGACGACTTCCGGTTGGCCGGCGATCGCCTCCACCGCCAGACCTTCAACAATTCCTGCCAGATGAAGACGACTGTTAACGTAACGCTGGCGATCGCTCAAATAGCGATGGGCCAATTCAAAATCTTCATCCAGTAGATACTGTCCCGGAAAATAATTGGGGCGTTGCAGGGCGAAATTCACCCAATCTTGTTGTGATGGCATAAGATTTGAATTATTCGATTGCCTTAATCTGGACAATATCACACCACTTTACTGTTTACTAAAAACAAATTATTAAATTTTATGATGATCGATAAACTTATGTTGTGAAAACACGATATAAACTCCCATGAAATAAATTTAATTGCATCAAAATATATCAAAATGTATCGTTCAATTATTCTACAACTAGAGTTTAATGAATCAATGTGACCCGGTTTGAGGTCCATTACTCTGAGGCGATCGCTCAACGCATCATCCTCCGGCGGGAAAAATGCAAATAGTGCCGTCGTCAGCACAAAAAACTGCGACCTCCTACAACCGGAGACCGCTGTGCAAATGTTGAGCAGTTTGGAATACGTCGATTCATGGCAAGGGGGCGGTTCGCGTTAGCGCACTTATCGCCCCCTTGATCGTCTTTAACGGATTCCTGGCCAGAAGCCGATGGGATGCTGCGATCGCTTCATCTCTAAGCCGCTTTACGCTTTGTTGCCGCCATCACACCACCCAAGGCGATCAAACCCAGAACCGTAGCCGGTTCGGGAACCGGTTCGCTGGGGGCGGGCAGTTGAGCCGTTAACAGGTAATTGCCGGTGTGGGATACGCCATCAAGGGGATCAACGACACCGGATTGGGTCGCTTTGAAACCAAAACTGTAGTAGCTTTCACCGCGATAGGACACTTTCACTAACTCGCTGGCTTGGACTGGGCCACCGATGATGGCAGCAACGATCGCTAACTCCGTGCTGTTGAGGAAGGAGAACAATTGAGGCGTGGCATCGTAGTGACCGGCAAGGACGATATCTAAGCCGCCGCTGCCATTGCTGGCCACAGATTGCACATTGGGATCACTGAACCGAGCGAACCCATTACCCGCCAAGAAGCGGTTAAACAGGCTAGCCGTTGTGGGGGCTTGGCTGGCCGCAATCTGAGCCGCCATCCCTGCCAAAATCGGATTACCCGTTTGTGCCAAGGTTTGGCTATAGGCCACACCGCTCACTGCGGCTTGAATGCCTGCATCGGTAATTCCATAGGCGGCTAAGGCCGCATTAAACCAAGTATTGGCCAGGTCATTATTGCCGTAAGCCGTGGTGGTGTTGCCGGCCCCAAACCAATCCGCAGCGGTGAGGCTACTGATGATTACCTCAAAGCCATCAACGCTACCCGTTAGGGTCACGGCTTGATTAAAATCTGCTGTATTAGGGCTGACGGTTGTACCCCCTAACTCCACATTCCCCAAACCATCCAGGGCTGTTTGCCAATTTTGGGCGTTATTGCCGGTGATGGCGGTTAAATTTCCATTGACTCCATAGGTGAGGTGTGTGCCGCTGACGCTGGCCCCGGTGAGGCTACCGGCCCAGGCGGGGAGGCTGCCAAAGGCCCCTAAACCGATGGCGAGGGAGGAGCTTAACAGTAAATGCTGGATGGTGCGGTTCATGATGGTGCGGTTCATAACAACGATTTCCCTAAGTTTCTTTCAATCCTGGCAGGCTGGCTTGAGGCCCTACCTCCTATGAAACCTGATTTTGTAGCGGATTAGGTGAAGTTTTGGTAAAGATTGGGTGGTTCAATCCCGAAGAGCTTGCAAATGGGCGAAATAGTCCAAACCGGGGGAGGGCGAAAAATTTTTGTGCCTCCGGCAGGCTTACGCCAACGCCCCTACGTTCCTGCTGTTTTAGGTTGTCTCGATCGCTTGATAGGTTTTATAACCCCCCGTGAGGTTATAGGCGGGGAAACCATGTAAACGTAAAACACGGGTGGCATAGTAGGCCCGTTGGCCCACTTCGCAATAGACATAGAGGGGTTGATCCGAGGGGAGCGTGGCGAGGCGATCACGCAGACTATTTAAGGGCAGATGTACGGCCCCTGGCACATGGCCCGCCTCAAACTCATCGAGATCCCGCACATCGAGGAGGAAGTGCGATCGCCAATCGGGATCAGACCATTGGGCTAGGGGGGCATCCCCCCGCAGATGGTTGGCGGCGATCATCCCGGCAAAATTGACCGGATCTTTGGCGGCCCCAAATTGGGGCGCATAGCAGAGTTCCGCCTCCTCCAAATCAAACACCGTTGCCCCCTGTTGCAGCGCCATGGCGATCACATCGACGCGCTTTTCTGTCCCCTCTTCCCCCACCGCCTGGACACCGAGGATTTTGCCGGTATCGGGGGTAAAGAGCAACTTAATATCAATGGGCTTGGCTCCGGGAAAATAGCCGACATGGTGGCCCGGATGGAGATAAACCTTGTTGTAGGCGATCCCTAACCGTTGCAAGGTTTTTTCGCTGGCTCCGGTGGTGGCAATCGTGAGGTCAAAGACGCGACAGACCGCCGTCCCCTGAACGCCGCGAAAGGTACTGGGGCGACCGGCGATCGCATCGGCGGCAATCCGCCCCTGACGATTAGCTGGCCCTGCTAAAGGAATTTGGATCGGCGTTTGGGTGACAAAATCCTGCACTTCTACCGCATCCCCCACCGCCCAAATTTGAGGATCATGGGTTTGCATCTGTGCATTGACCCGAATGCCGCCCCGCTCGCCAATTTCAAGGCCCGCATCCCGTGCTAACTGATTTTCAGGCCGTACCCCGATGGCGAGAATCACCAGATCCGCCCTGTGGACTTGCCCCGCTGCGGTGGTGACTTGCAGACCATCCCCATCGCCCACCGGATCAAACCGTTGCACCCCGTCATTGAGGCATAATGCTACGCCGTGCGATCGCAACAGATCATGCACCTCCGTCACCATTTCCCGATCCAAAGGCGGCATCACTTGGGCCATCTGCTCCAATAGCGTCACGGCAATGCCCCGATGGATCAGGTTTTCGGTCATTTCTAGACCAATAAATCCGCCCCCCACCACCACCGCCGTTTTCACCTGATGATCCGTAATCCATTGGCGGATTTTGCGACTATCGGGAATGGTGCGCAGGGCAAAAATTCCGGGTAGATCAATGCCGGGGAGGGGGGGGCGGATGGGGGATGCCCCTGGAGATAACACCAAAGCATCATAGGCTTCTTGGCGGATTGCCCCGGTTTTGAGATTCTCTACCTCGATGGTGTGGGCGGTGCGATCGATGGCGCGGACATTGTGCTCCAGGCAAACCTGAATATTAAACCGCTCTTGGAACAGCGTCGCATTAGCGACCAATAACTTACTTTCATCAACAATCACATCCCCCACATAGTAGGGCAGGCCACAGTTGGCAAAGGAGACATAGGGGCCGCGATCGAACATGATGATCTCAGCAGTTTCATCAAGACGGCGCGATCGCGCTGCACAGGATGCTCCCCCCGCAACGCCACCCACAATTAAAATACGTTTTCGGCTCATGGCAAAATCAATCCTTTGGCGTTGGGAAAACCCTGAGAATCAGGTTACGGTTAGGGAGAAACTAGCACTGTTTGATCAGAAATGTCTACGCTCATTGTTAACCAAGACACGATTTTCAAAACCAAGCCCGTTCAATCGAGCAGCTTGAGTGATGGGGAAAAAGCAGCCGTTCCCCGTGGGGAATATGGCATCGCCAGCGCCGAGAAAGAGGGCAATCACTATAAAGTGACATTGGATCGGGCGATCGCCGGCCAAACAGATTGGTACGTTTTTGAGGGCCATGTCCTGATTTCCAACTCAGGTACAATTGTCCTTAAGCAAGATACCGTCTTTAAAATCAAGCCCGTGGATTCCTCCCAACTTAGCGATGGGGAAAAATTGGCCGTTTCCCAACGGGAATTAGCCGTTAAAAGCTTTATCGAAGTGGGATCTCACCTCCAAGTAGAACTGGATAACCCCATCGGCGGCCGTACAGAATGGTATCTCTTTCAAGGCCACATCGACACTTTACACATTGCCAGCTACGCCCCTCCCCAGGAAGAAGCCCCACCCGCCCCTGAACCCACCCCAGCCCCGAAGCCAACCCCAGCCCCTACCCCCAAACCCGTCCCCGCTCCTCAATTCACCGGTCGCCTGATTCGTATTGCGGGTAAAGGCCAACTCACCACCGATACACCGATCATTGCCGGCGGTAGTTTTACCTGGGGAGAAGCCACCAAAGAGGGCCAACGGCTCCCGGAAAATGCCACAATTACCAACAACATCATCCGCATGGCCCAACGGATGCAAGAGGTTCGCACCAAATTGGGGAACCGCTCCATCACGATCACCAGTTGGTATCGTCCCCCCGCTGTCAACCGGGCCATTGGTGGCGCAACCCGCTCCACCCATATTCAAGGCCATGGGGTGGATTTTGTTGTGGCGGGCCTTTCCCCCCGTGAAGTGCAGCGTCAGCTTGACCCCTGGTGGCCCGGTGGCTTGGGCTATGGGTCTACATTTACCCATTTAGATAATCGCGGTTTTCGCGCCCGTTGGAACTACGGCAATTAAGGAGTATTTTTGACCGGTGTAAGGGTGGCGGGAGTATTGATCAGGGTTTCCTGATCTTGATACACTTCTAATTCAAACCAAAACGTACTCCCGACCCCCACTTCACTAATCAGATGAACGCGGCTATGGTGCTTTTCAACAATATTGCGCACAATCGAAAGCCCTAGGCCCGTCCCCTCTAAAGTGTGGACACGATTTTCTACCCGAAAGAAGCGATCAAAAATGGCTTCTTGATCCTCCGCATCGATGCCCGTGCCGGTGTCGGCTACTTCGATGCGGACTTTTTGGGTTTGATTCATCACCGGCTTGGCCTGCTCCATCGGGTAGGCAATGATCGCCACTTTCCCCCCCGCTGGCGTGAACTTAAGGGCATTGCCCACCAAATTGGCTAACACTTGCAAAATCAGGTCATAGTGACCCAAAACCGGGGGCAGGTTGGGGTCAATGTTTTGCAACAGTTCAATGCCTTTATCTTTAGCGTTGAGTTGGTAAGTGCGCAGGGTTTGTTCAATGGGGCGGGAGATTTCTACGGCTTCCAGTTTGTAGGTGTTGCTGGATTCTAACCGGGAAAGATCGAGAACATCGTTAACGAGGCGGGTGAGGCGATCGGTTTCGTTGTTGGCGGTTTTGAGAAATTCTTCCCGTTCGCCAGCGGTGAGTTCGTTGCCGTATTCGTAGAGGGTTTCAATGAAAGATTTGATGTTAAACAGGGGGGTGCGGAGTTCGTGGGAGACGTTGCTGATAAATTGGCTTTTGGCTTCGTTGAGTTCCACTTCCCGCGTGATGTCCTGAACAGTCATGGCGATGCCTTTGATCGTTTCCCGGTGTTGATCGAGGACTTGGGTGAGGAGGACGCGGATCGTGCGCTCGGTGGGGCCGGAGAGGGTGACGCGGAATTCATCGCCATCGCGGTGTTTTTCTGAGGCGGCTTCTGTATGACCCTCTAAAAACGGCAGGGTGGGTAAGGTTTGGCTGACGTGATAGAGGGGGCGGGTGAGCTTGACTGTCACCGCTGGCGGCAAATGGTGGAGGACATTTTCCCCGATCACCTCCCGGCCTTCCCAGTTGAAAATGCGGCGGGCGGTGGGGTTGACGAGGATAATTTCTAAATCGGTATTCAGTAAAACTGCGCCGTCGGCAATGGTGGAAACGAGGGTTTCGAGCTTGGCTTTTTCCGCCGTCATTTCTTCAATATTCTGGGCTTCATACCGCTCTAGCCGTTCCGCCATCTCATTAAAACTACAGATCAATTCCCCCAATTCCCCCCCCAAGGGCAGATCCACCCGCTGTTTAAAGTTTCCGGCGGCGATATTTTTCACCCCCACCAATAATTCTTTAATCGGTTTGGTAATTGTCAGGGCATTAAACACGACCCCCAACAGCACCATTGCCCAGATCGAAATAAAGACGGCGATCGTCACGTCGCGGGTGAGGTTGGAAGAGGCTACGACGGTGGGATTGGGATTAATCCCCACCGCCAACACCCCTAAATATTGCTGTTCCCGGTTGAGGGGGATAAAGACATCGGTGACTTGGCCGTTGGGGGTGTGGTGTTGCCGCACCATCGGCACTTCCGCTTGCGGGGAATATTGCTCTGGCAATTGAATGCGCCGTTCAATGGTCAGGGAATTTTGAATTTCGGCTTCACTGTAGGGGATGCCAAAGAAAATTTGGCCCGCTTCGTCAGCGTAAAGGAGATAGCGCACAGAGGAGGTGCTGCTGTAGAAGCGGCTGGAAAATCGCGCCGCTTCACCGAGATTCCCTTCTGCGATTAAGGGGGCCACATTGGCGGCCAGGAGTAGCCCTAAATCTCGGCCAAAGCGGGTGTCATTGAGGCGGGCATCCTGTTGGATTGTGTTCACTGCCCAAAAGGTGACACCACTCATAATCAGAGAGACGACCAAGGTGGCCCCAGCCATGAGCCGGGTTTGCAAGGTAAATTCTGACCACCACCGATGGATAATGGCGCGGATTTGGCTGAGGAACGCTAACAAGGCTCACCTAGGGGCAATCTATAGATGGTTTTGATTATAGGCCAAGGGGTCGGGTGGGATGGGTGGGAGGGGGCTATTCTTGCTCTAAATCGGCGCTGGGGGTTGCGGTTGCTTCAACTTCTTCGCTGGCTGGGGCCGGGGCGGGTTTGGGTTTGGGGAGGACTTGGTGGGCAATGTCGCGGCGGTAATACATCCCTTCAAAGCTGATTTGGGCGATCGCCCCATAGGCTTTATCCACCGCTGCCTTGAAATTTTCCCCAAGGGCGGTAACGCCCAACACCCGCCCGCCACTGGTGAGTAATTGCTGTTGGCGGCTTTGGGTTCCGGCGTGAAACACTTTCACCCCCATGGCTTCAGCGGCATCTACACCGCTAATTTCATCCCCTCGGCGATATTTACCCGGATAGCCTTCAGCGGCGGCCACCACACAAACGGCACAACCGGGATGCCATTCAATGGGGGGCAAAGCTTCGAGCTTTTGCTCCACGCAGGCGGCGAGAATTTTTTCCAATGGCGTAGCCAGGAGGGGGAGAATGACTTGAGTTTCAGGATCGCCAAACCGGCAGTTAAACTCCAAAACCTTGGGATCTCCCCCAGGGGTAATCATCAACCCCGCATACAAAACGCCGCGATAATCGATCTGTTTGGCTTGGAGGGCGTTGAGGGTGGGGGCAAGGATTTCTCGCTCAATGCGGCCCATTAACTCAGGCGTGACCAAGGGCGCGGGGGCATAAACCCCCATGCCGCCGGTATTTTCCCCCGTATCCCCTTCGCCAATGCGCTTATGATCCTGGGCGGTGATCAGCGTGCGGAAGGTTTGGCCATCGGTGACGGCAAAGACGGAAACTTCAGCCCCAGTCAGGTATTCCTCGACGACAAGCGTTGTGAAGCCTTGGGCGGTGAGGTGATCGACGGCTTGGATGGCTTCGCCTTGGGTTTGAGCCACGACGACCCCTTTCCCGGCGGCTAACCCATCCGCTTTAACGACGAGGGGGGTGGGTTGGCTGGCGATGTATTCCTTGGCGGCAGTGGGTTTGGTGAAGCTTTCTCCTTTGGCGGTGGGCACTCCGGCTTTAGCCATTAAAGCTTTGGCCCAGATTTTGCTGGCTTCAATGCGGGCTCCGGCTTTGGTCGGGCCAAAGACGGGAATTTTTTGGGCTTGGAGATAGTCGGCAATGCCATTGGCGAGGGGGTCTTCTGGCCCCACCACCACAAAGCTAATCCCTTGTACGCCAGCGAAGCGGGCAATCCCGGCGAAGTCGCTGACGTTCATGGCGATGTTGCGGCATTTGGGGAGGTTGGCGGTGCCGCCGTTGCCGGGGATGCAAAGAATTTGTTTAACCTGTTCAGACTCGGATAGTTTGAGGGCGATCGCGTGTTCCCGACCACCACTCCCCACAATCATAATTTTCATAGCCGATTCGTGCGCCCTTGTGTTGGATCTTGAGGGGTTGGCGTGGTTTTTAATCTTAATCCATATTTAGCCTTGCCCAGTGTGCCACTTTCTGAGGGATTCTTGCAAGGTGCAAGGGGAAATGGTGTGGGGAGGCTGATCGCTCTCCCGGCCGCAATCAACCCTACAATGGAGAAAATCCCTAGCGACGGGCCAAACTCCCGATCATGGCGTTGGCCGCCTTTTTATTCTCTTTAAAACCGGTTATGTCCCCTCAGTCTCGCAAGCCTTTTGTCCTGACAACCCCCCTTTATTATGTCAATGCTGCCCCCCACATTGGCAGTGCCTACACAACGATGATTGCCGATGCGATCGCCCGGTTTCAGCGGCTCCAAGGCCGGGATGTGCTCTTGATCACCGGCACTGACGAACATGGTCAAAAAATTCAACGGGCCGCCGAGGAACAAGGCATCGATCCCCAAACCCACTGCGATCACGTCTCCGCCCAGTTTGACTCCCTCTGGCAAGCCCTCAATATCCAATACGATCGCTTTAGCCGCACCACCGATCCCCGCCACCAGGCGATCGTCCAAGAATTCTTTGCACGGGTCTGGGAAAAAGGGGATATTTACCTCTCTAAACAACAGGGTTGGTATTGTGTCGCCTGTGAAGAATTCAAAGAAGAACGGGATTTACTCCCCGGTCAACATTGCCCGATTCACACCAACAAGGCGGTAGAATGGCGCGATGAAGATAATTACTTTTTTCGCCTCTCTGACTATCAAGAACGCCTCGAAGCCCTCTATCGGGAGCATCCCGACTTTATTCAACCCGCCGCCCGCCGCAATGAAGTCCTCAGCTTCGTAGCCCAAGGGCTACAGGATTTTTCCATTTCCCGGATTAATTTGGCCTGGGGTTTCCCCCTCCCCACCGATCCAGAACACACCCTTTATGTGTGGTTTGATGCCCTCTTGGGTTATGTCACTGCCCTTTTACCCCCCGATGCTGAACCGACCTTGGCCAATGCCTTAAGTCAGGGATGGCCGATTAACTTACATCTGATTGGTAAAGATATTCTCCGTTTTCATGCAGTTTATTGGCCGGCGATGTTAATGGCTGCCAATATTGTCCCCCCTCTTCAGGTGTTTGGTCATGGTTTCTTGACAAAAGATGGCCGCAAAATGGGTAAAAGTTTAGGGAATACCATCAACCCAATAGACTTGGTAGAGCGCTATGGCGCTGATAGCGTTCGCTATTACTTTCTGAAAGAAATTGAAGTCGGTTTAGATGGAGATTTTAATGAAACGCGCTTTGTTCATATTCTCAATGCCGACTTAGCCAATGACTTTGGCAATCTCCTCAATCGCACCTTGGGAATGCTCAAAAAGTATTGCCAGAGTCAGGTTCCTGACCTTGACCCCCAGGGTTTGATGGCGGCAAACCCCCTTGCTCAATTGGGATGCTCCTTAGGCGATCGCATCACTACCGCCTACGAACAGTATCAATTTGATCAAGTTTGTGAAGAAATTCTAAATTTAATCCGTGCGGGTAATCGCTTTATTGATGAACAAGCACCCTGGAGTCTCTACAAACAGGGGAAACAATCCCAAGTTGAGCAAGTCTTGTATTCTGTTCTAGAATCAGTTAGGCTATCTGCTTATCTTATTGCCCCGATTGTCCCTAACCTCAGTGGTAAGATCTATCATCAACTGGGACTGAACGTTGATTTTAATGACCCTCGTCATTTTCAGAGCCATGCTCCTTTTCGCGAACATAGTCAGTGGGGGATCCTCCGGAGCGGACAACCCTTACCCAACCCTAGCCCCGTGTTTGCTAAACTCGAACTTCCAACCAATCCCAACCCAGAGTAGTCTTGGAGATGCCATGGGTAAACCTGTTTTGCGGTAAGGCTCTCGGTTTTTTCACCCTGGAGAGGGCGATCGCCCCCTCAACCGGAACTAAACCCCCACAAGCCGAGCCAACCCCCTTTTTGCATTTGACTCCTTATTTTTTAAACCTTTTTTAACAAACCGAGGATAAATTCCATGATTGAAGATTATTTTGGTGAAGATCCGGTCTTCTCCCCAGAACAAGTATTAGAAAACCGGGGCCGAGTCGCCATTTTCATCGATGGTTCTAACCTGTTTTATGCCGCCCTGCAACTGGGTTTAGAAATCGACTACAGCAAACTTCTGTACCGCCTTACCGGCGGCTCTCGCCTGTTGCGGGCCTTTTTCTATACCGGCGTAGACCGCACCAACGAAAAACAACAGGGCTTTTTACTGTGGATGCGTCGCAATGGCTATCGCGTCATTGCCAAGGATTTGGTGCAATTGCCCGACGGCTCCAAAAAAGCCAACTTAGACGTAGAAATTGCCGTCGATATGATGTGCTTGGTGGAATCCTATGATACGGCTGTCCTTGTCAGTGGCGATGGTGATTTAGCCTATGCCGTCGATGCCGTCAGCTATCGGGGGGCGCGGGTGGAGGTGGTCAGTCTCCGCTCCATGACCAGCGACAGCCTGATCAACGTGGCCGATCGCTACATTGACCTCGATCAAATTAAAGAAGACATCCAAAAACAACCGAAAAACAGCGCCGCTCACCCTAACAATCATCACCCCCACGCTGCTAACCATTATCCCCGCACCTTTCCGGGCATCAAGATTGTTAATGAAGAGAAAACCCTACCGGAGAAACACTAACCTCGCGGCTAGTCTCCTGTTGATGTTGGCGTTGGGGGGTTGTCCTTTGCCGGTGGATCTCCCGGAGGACACGACAGCGGCAACCCCCAACCGTTATGAGCAGCAGTTAATCCTCAACAATGCCACCCTTGAAAATGCTGACGAGGCGGGCGATGTGGTGTGGAAAATCCAAGTCAAGCGAGCAGTTTATCAGGATGAAACCAAAAATGCCGTCCTGGAAACCGTCACGGGCAACTTTTTGCAGGATGGGGAGGTGGTGCTGAAACTCAGTGCCGATGGGGGCGAGATTACCAATGAAGGGCAGCAGATTGTGCTGCGGGATAATATTGTCGCCACCGATCCCCGTAATGGGGTGGTGTTGCGGTGCAATCTGCTCTATTGGTTTCCGGATGAGGGGCGGGTGCAAGTTGAGGATGCCGTGGATGGCAGTAATGCGGAGTTACGGGTCGAAGCGAAAACTGCCCAATATTGGACGGCGGATCAGCGGATTGAGGCGAAGGGGGAGGTGGTGATCACGGGGATCAAGACTCCGATGCAGGCTCGCAGTCAGGAAGTGGCATGGGAGATTCCCGCCCAAAAGGTGCGAAGTAAAACGAAGATTACGATTGATCGCTATGATCCGCCACCGGCAACTCCCGTTGCGGAGGGAGTAATGCCAGAAAATTCAGAAAATTCAGAACCTTCAGAAACTTCAACTTCAGCACCTTCAGAACCTTCAACTTCAGAAACGCCAGAAACGCCAGCCACCAAACCCGTGCCGCCAGTGGTGAGCGATCGCATTGTTGCGGATCAAGCCGAATTCAACCTAGAGCAGCAAATTGTCCGCCTCACTGGGAATGTCGAATCCCGCTCCATGGATCCGCCGATGCAAATCGCCTCCAATGCGATCATTTGGAATCTCGTCACCCGGATCGTCCGCGCTGAAAAACCCGTAACGGTGATTGATCGCGAAGCAGAGATCACAATGACCGCCAATCAGGGCATCGCTGACCTTAAAGCGGAGGTGGTGCGGGTTTCCGGCGGGGCGCGGGGCATCAACCGCCGTCGCCCGGCGGATCTTTATGCCAACCAAATGGTTTGGCAAATTCGCCCCCAGGAAGTCGAGGCGGTGGGGGATGTGATCTATCAGCAAACCGATCCCCCCCTCCATCTCACCGGTTCCCGTGCGGTGGGGACGCTCCACAATCAGCGGATTGTGGTTTCAGGGGGGGGGAGCAGTGCCAGCCGGGTGACGACGATTATTGTCCCTTAGGCGGGTTGGTTAGCGGAAGGACGGCGATCAATCACTTCATCGATCAGGCCGTAGGCTTTGGATTCTTCGGCGGACATGAAGAAATCGCGGTCGGTATCCTGCTCGATGCGCTCTAAGGGTTGGCCGGTGTGGTTGGCGAGGTGCTGATTGAGTAATGCCTTGAGATAGAGGATTTCTTTGGCTTGGATTTCAATATCTGTGGCTTGCCCTTGGGCTCCGCCGAGGGGTTGGTGAATCATGATCCGCGAATGGGGCAGGCTGCGGCGTTTGCCTTTAGCTCCAGCACTGAGGAGGAAGGCTCCCATACTGGCGGCTAGGCCCACGCAGATTGTGGAGACATCGGGGCGAATTTGGTTCATCGTGTCGAAAATGCCCATGCCTGCGGATACCGAACCGCCAGGGGAGTTGATGTAGAGGTAGATATCTTTTTCAGCATCGTCGGCTTCCAAAAACAGGAGTTGAGCGACGATCAAGTTGGCCAGTTCATCGGTGACGGGTTGGCCGAGAAAGACGATCCGTTCCCGCAGGAGACGGGAATAGATGTCAAAGGCGCGATCGCCACGGCCGGAGGATTCAATAACGGTAGGGATCATCTTGTCGTTGTAATACTTTCGTTTGATTGTAGCGAGTCTGTGGGGCCTGAGGGGGAGGGATAACCCTAACGCTTGGTTTTGCGGCGTTCCTTGACTTTTACAGTCGTGTTGACGTTGGGGTTGGCGTAGCGGCGAATAACGCCATTAAAGGTTTTGGCGACACAGGTTCCGGTGGCGGCGCTGACGATGGAAACGTGAAACTCAATATTATGGTCAGGTTTGGTGATGCGATCGCAGGCTTCGCGGATATTATTCTCAATGCGCTTGAAGAGATTGCGGGCATATTCATCCACATTAGCCAAGCTCACCCCCGGCAAGCAGCCCATGGACACCATTTTCTCCAGCAGATCAATTTTATTGATAATCAGCGTCACATTGAGGAGATTTTCACTATAAACCGTGGCAAAAATCACTTCTAGTATGGCCGGCACAATATACTCCATGTGCTGTTCAACCCGTTTGCGGATCTTGTTCTCGGTATCCGTGGAAAGCCATTCGATCAGTTCTTCTGTATTTAAGGGTTGATTGTTGCGCTCAATCCGGGGCGCGATATCGACAATAAAAAAAACCCCACTGACCAAACGCTTATTTGGCTCACCGATCACCTTTACCGAAGCATTGAGGGTATTTTGAGAGGGGGATTGCCCCTGATAATCGGAAATGATCACATGGCACTTGCGCTTTGTTTCCAAATCCACATAATGCTCGGACGCATAAAAGGAAAAATACTTCGTGGACTGCTCTGGGCGGACATCCCCCCCCAACCAGCTTTTGATCAATGTCGTTTTGCCACTGCCCCCGCGACCGTAGAGGTAAAACCGGCAGGCCGGTTTTTTGAGAATCGAGTCACTCCGAAACCCATCCACCAGGTCGCTATAGAAATCCGTTGTTGATCCCACGGAAATGATCACCGTGACAGCCACCAACACAATACTGATCAAAATCGGGCCGGTAACATTGCCAATCCCATTGCTGACCAGTAGAACCGCCGCCATGGCACACAATACCAATACGACAAAAATTAATATTCTGCGTCCCGTCATGTTTTCATTCCCTGATCAAAATCTCAGTCTTGAGATAGAAGCACGCTGTCAGTGGTTCAGACTTCTTGGTCTTCCCACGGGAGAACCCGGCTTGATTGTATTCTAGAATATATGCAGAATGACCTTTTTGCGATTCTCTCTGGTAGGGTTTCCTGAGATTCTCATCGGTTTTCTTGACCGGAGGGCGATCGCTCCCCTAGAAGGCTATCGGGAGTGGGGAGTGGGAAGTGGGAAGTGGGAAGTGGGGGAGAACGCTGAACTTTAACCCTCTCCTCTCTGCTCTATGCTCTTTCCTTCCCAATAAATTCCCTCTACTGTCACTGGGGCAAATGAATCACAAACGCTGTGCCGTGGGGTGCTTGGGGCTGGCAGGTTAAGCTGCCGCCGTGGAGATCTTGGATAATTTGGCGGCTAATCGATAACCCCAGGCCTGTACCTCGGTTAACGGGTTTGGTGGTGAAAAAGGGGTGAAAAATTTCACCCACAATCTCCGGGGGGATGCCGGGGCCATTATCCAGAATCACCACTTTAATCCCTTGGGGAGTCGCTGCCGTGCGAATCACAATGGCTAGGTCAGCCTCGGGATTTGTCACGGCCCAATCATCTAAGGCATCGATCGCATTACTCAATAAGTTCATCCATACCTGATTGAGCGGCCCCGCATAGACCGCACAGGGGGTTAGGGCGTTGTAATCTTTGGTGATGGCGATCGCCCCCCGTTTCGGGCCTGCCTTGATCCGGCCTTGCAGCAGCATCAACGTACTATCAAGGCCGTCGTGAATATTGATCGCCTGCCGTTGACTTTCATCGGTGCGGGCGAAATTACGCAGACCGAGGACAATTTGCCGAATCCGGTCGGCTCCTACCTGCATCGAGGTCAGTAGTTTCGGTAAATCTTCGGTCACAAAGTCTAATTCTAGGGCTTCGAGTTGCTCCCCTTGTGCTGGGCTAAGGGCAACCCCTGTACTTTGATAAAGGGCGATCGCCCCCAGCAAATTTTTAAAATAACCCTCCACATGGGTTAAATTGCCATAGATAAAATTCACCGGATTATTGATCTCATGGGCAATGCCCGTCACCAACTCCCCCAAACTCGACATTTTTTCACTTTGCACCAATTGCACCTGTGCCGATTGCAATGTTTGTAAAGCCGTTTCTAGCGCTTCGGTTCGCTCCTTAACCCGTTGTTCTAACACCTCATTTTGCGCCTCCACCTGGCGATTTAAATGATAAAGCTTCAGATGGAGTTGGATCCGCATTAATACCTCTTCTTGATGAAAAGGTTTAGTGATGTAATCCACCGCTCCCAATTCAAACCCTTTGCTTTTATTGCTCACATCCGCTAAGGCGGTCATAAAAATAACGGGAATCGCCGCCGTCTCAGGATTAGCCTTCAATTGCCGACAGACTTCAAACCCATCCATTTCCGGCATCATCACATCAAGGAGAATCAAATCCGGTTGGGTATATTGGGCCCGTTCAATGGCAACAGCACCTGATCGCGCCGTCAGCACTTCAAAGCCAACCCCATAAAGGAAGTCACTTAACAGCCCAAGATTAGCGGGGTTGTCATCAACAGCAAGAATTGTATTGGGTTCGGGTTCTGAAAATGTCATGAACAATTGAGGCAATAATGAGGGTGTTGCAGAATCATGGTCAACTGAACTGATGAACTAGCAAAATTAAACCTTGATGGGGTCTTCACAATTTAAGGTGATCAGCTAAATTGATAATTGATTTAAATTGAAACCTTTGATGTAGGGGCGAAAAATTTTTCGCCCTCACGCCCATTCAGCATCCAATCGAGCCAATTTCACCATATTTCCTGAAAACCCCCTTGATGGAATGGGGAAAAACGTCATAAAAACCCTGATTTTAAGCTACAGCAAAAAGGGCGAAATGCCTGGATCTCTTGATAAATCTCAACCATTTAAGCACCGCTATGCTCCTTGAGAAAATTTAAGATTTCTTGATCGCGGAAACCCTTTGCCCATTGCCGTAGCATCTGGCTAAAGGGTTGCCATTGGGGATCTTCGCTTTCGAGGTGATCCAGTTGCTGGATCATCGCTCGCATATTACCCTTGAGGGCTAAATCTTGTAAATGTCGCAATCGTTCTGGTTCTGGGATCGCTAACGTGGCTCCAGGCATCGGGCGGGATTCTGTGTCAGCTTGGGGTGCTTGGTAAATCCATTCTAGCTTGAGGTGTTTTTCCAGGAGTTTGAACAGTTGCCCTGCTTGGATCGGTTTCGGTAAAAATTCATTGCCGCCAGCAGCAAAGGCTTGATATTGATCCTGTTCAAAAACGCTGGCGGAAGAGGCAATGATTGGGATAGTAGAAAGTGCCTCCATACTCCGAATCCGCCGCATCACCTCAAACCCATCCAACTTGGGCATCAACAAATCGAGAATCATTAAATCCGGGGGATGGGCGATCGCCATCTTTAACCCGGCTTCTCCATCCTCAGCCAGTTCAACCCGAAAACCCACCGGCTCCAACAATTCTAAAAAGACATTGCGATTGGCCGCTTGATCATCCATCACTAAAATTTTTGGTTGAGCATCCCGAATTCCGACAATTTGCCCACGATAATTAACACGGGAACTCTGCGCCCAATTCGCCACCATCGGCAAATTGAGATCAAAATAAAACACACTCCCCACCCCCGACTCGCTCTGAACTTGAATTTTACTCCCCATCATCTCCACAAATTTCTGACTAATCGCTAACCCTAACCCTGTCCCTTCTTCACTATGACGATAATCACTAGACTGCTCAAAGGGCAGAAAAATCTCGGCAATTTGGGACGGATTCATGCCAATTCCCGTATCCCGAATTTCAAAGCGCAATTGATCCACCGTTGCTAATCCGACGGTGAAGGTGACGGAGCCATGCTCAGTAAATTTGATGGCATTGCCCAGGAGATTGATCAACACCTGCCGGAGGCGTTTTTCATCTCCATAAACCCCGGTGGGGAGTTCCGGGGCAAAATGGCAAGTAAAATCAATCTGTTTCAATTCGGCGCGAATGCGACACATTTCAACAATGCTGTGGAGGAGGGCTGGCAAATGAAATGCTGCCCGGTGAAGTTCCATTTTATTGGCCTCAATTTTGGAAATATCTAAAACATCGTTAATTAAATTCAGCAGATAGGAACCACATTGAAAAATTGTGTTAATCCGCTCTTGATCTTCTGGGGTAATGTGAGGCGATCGCTGCAACACCTGAGCATAGCCCATAATCCCATTTAAAGGGGTACGGAGTTCATGGCTCATATTGGCTAAAAAGTGGCTTTTAGCCTGATTAGCCCGCTCCGCCTGTTGGCTAACAATTTCTAAGGCTGCGGTGCGTTCTTTGACCCGTTGCTCTAGTTCCTGATTTGCTTGTTTAATCATTTTTTCCGAAGCCAACAATGCCTGATTGCTGGCCTCTAATTCAGATTGAGCGGTGAGTAATTCCCGCTGGCCTTTTTGAATTTGCCGTTCAATACGCTCCAGAAATACAGAGAAGAACCCAACCAATAACAATGCCAAGAGATTGGAAATCAATAAGGCTTGTCGCAGTGATTCTCGTGCTGGAAGAATCAAATCACTAATGTCTTGAATGGCAACGGTGTAGCCAATATTTTCACCCTGAATATTGTCAAAGGGCATCAAAATGGCTTGATAATGGCGGCCTTTATCTTGATACCGAATCGATTTTTGAGCCTCTGATCCTGCTGTAATACTCAGCAGTTCCAGGACTGGATCGGGCAATCCTTCAATAGATTTATTTGTAACGACTAAATGGGGTAATCTTTCCCAATTTGGTTCTCGTCCATGGGCTTTTGTTTGTGTTTCCCAAAGTTGACGGTTGAGATATTGTTTATCCACCGCTAAAATCATTCTCACATTCAGAACCCGCCCCACATCCGCGAGGATATCTTCTAACTCGACCCCCAGTTCTAAATATCCTAATAATTCATCACCATTTACCGGAATCCAAGGCACAACCATCCGTAATGTGGTTTGACCGGTTATCCCCTGTTCAATGCCTGTGATGATTTGCCCCGTTGCTTCTGCTTGGAGGATAGTCTCGCGGTTATTGCGATCGCCCTTCAGGGGTGAATGGAGGCGAAGAAACGTGATCCGATCCGGCTGATAAAAGTAAAAATGGCTGATCTTTTGATCCCGTTTGAGTTCTTGAAAATAGGGCATCCCGTGGTTGAGCAAAGCATTCCGGTCTTGATTGACCATGCCTTGAATAAATTGGGGATCGCGGGCGATCGCCTCTAAAGCAACATCCATCACTTCGGTTTTAAAATCAATATCTTCAGTAAGAAGACCGCTCACCCGCTGTTCTGTACTCTCTTGGGCGTTGGTGATGTTTTTCTGCTGTTGCCGCGTCACGACGACTGCGAGTAACCCTTCCAGGACAAGAATCATCAGGATTAAAGGCGGTAACACCCTGATCCGAATGCGGCTGTTTTCCATCAACAATGCCGGGGAAAAGGAAAAAATGGTCGCAATGGAGGATTTGATCATGATGGATGAAGTGAGGCCATGACGGGGGCAGGTTTGAGGATCACCGCATCGGGCTAGCCAATGGAATGAATCTCAATGGGGTAGAGGACTAAATTCGTGATCACCAACGTTTTTGAGCTTGAGGTAGTGCATGGGCCAAACTAGGGAAAATGCCCTTGGCGCACATCCTCACCAAAGGATTGGACAGCGGTGGTGATTTGTTCCCCCAGATTCAGATAAACCCGGGCAAAGGGAGGCGTTTTTGCCGATAGCCCGAGTAAATCGGCGGTGACGAGGACTTGGCCGTCACAGTCGGGGCCGGCTCCGATACCGATGGTGGGAATCGGGAGCTTTTCCGTGATTTTACGGGCGAGTTCCTTGGGGATATGCTCCAGGACGATGCCAAAAGCACCCGCTTCGGCAATGGCGATCGCCTCTTGCAAAATCCGCTCCGCTTCATCCGCCGTTTGCCCCTGTTGGCGATAGCCCAACTGATGGACGGATTGCGGCGTGAGGCCCACATGGCCGAGGACGGGAATGCCGAGGGTGGTGAGGCGGTGGATCGTTTCCACTATTGCCGGGCTGCCGCCTTCGAGCTTGACCGCTTGGACGGGAGTTTCCTTTAAAACTCGGCCCGCAGCGGCGATCGCCTCCGGGATACTAATTTGATAGCTCAAAAAGGGCAGATCACACACGACCAAAGCCCGCTCCACCCCCCGACAAACAGCAGCGGCATGGTGGATCATCACATCCAAATCCACCGGCAGTGTATTGCGATGGCCCAGGGCCACCATCGCCAGGGAATCCCCCACGAGAATCAAATCCACCCCCGCTTGATCGAGGAGACGGGCGATCGCATAGTCCCAAGCGGTGAGGCTGACAATGGGGCGATGTTGCTGTTTCCAGCGACTCAACTGCGAGGGGGTGATGGGCATAGTTCGGTTAAAGCAGGGGAAGATGGAATGCCACAAACCCCTGTGATATGGTGAACAGGGTATTTCAATCTTTTCAAAAGTATAGCCCGATGCCACAGCCCCAAGACCGCCAAGCCTCCATCCTCACCGGCCTGATCGGGGCCATGGTGTACGGATTGCTCAATGTTCTGCTCCTGCTGCTCTGGAGTAAACTGCCTCTGCCCCCGTTACCCGGTCATGATTTAACGTTGCTGACGGGGGCGATCGCCCTCGGAACGGGTTTTCTCTTTGGTGTCGCCTATCGCTACACCGTGCGGGGCGATCTCAATCCCCACCTGTGGCAGGGGGTGGTGTGGGCCTTTAGCGGCGTGCGCACCGGGGCCGTTTGGCAGGCCCATCCCCAATGGGGTTGGCCCGAAATCCTCACCTTGGGACTCGAAAGTGTGGTCTGTTTTGGGGGGGCAGCGATGGTTTTAATTATGTTCATGGTCGGGCGTGATCAAGCCGCGATGATCTCCATCGCTCCTCTCCCTGAGTTCAACACAGGGTTAAATGGAGGGTTAAATGGGCCGTTACACGCAGGCGTGGAAGAGGGTGAGGAGCCGATCAAAAATGGGGTCTCCGGCGCGGGTAGCGAGGATCGCTTCCGCCAACTGAAAGAAGGGTAAATCCGTGCGTTGATCACTTTCAATGATTTTACTGGCGGGGTAGAAGGCCACATCATCGGTGCGGAGTTCGTTGGTGGTGCCGGTTTGCCAGCGATCGCCCTGACGATACCAGGAGAGCGATCGCCCCCGCAGTGTCATCTGAAACCAGTCAACGTGGCCATCGCTTAATTCCACAAATAAATCAAAATAGGGTTCGCCCCCCTGATACCAGATGCGCTCTACCCCACTGGCCCCCTCACGGTTTAAGAGGGTTTGGTCAATTTGCCGCAGGGATTGACCCAGTGCAGTGATTTCGGCCTGCTCCATCAAAAAAATACTCGTGCTAACACTGGATTTCATTCTAAACGGATTATCTGGCCAGATCTGGCCCCTGAGGATAGAATCCTCACCCCTTTAGTCCGCCCCCTTGCTTAATGGCTCCAAGATTGAGGATGTTGCGGGGGGGGCATGATCCGCTCTCCATCAATCAATTCCACATGGCCCCTAAACGCAAACCATTGCAAAGCATTGGGATGACTGGGGAAGGGAGAACGGCTAAACACCAGTTGAATATGGGCATTTTCCGCCGGATTGTAGGTGGCGATCGCAAATTCTTGCCCCTGATAAACAGGAACCTTCGCATCCGTGGGTAATACCGAGGATTCTTGGACAGAAAGCTTAAACACCGTATTGGCAAGGACACGCAATTGAGCAGGCATGGCAGTGGCAGGAGAGGAAAACTTCTCTGTTGTACAGGATTTTGGCCCCTTTGATCCCCCCAATTATTGCGCCAATTGGCCATAGGCTTGGTGCATTTGCTTGGCGATCGCCCCCCAACTGTATTGCGATCGCACCAAATTCAAGGCATTATTTCCCCGCCGTTGGCGTTCAGCGGGAGCTTGCAACGCAACAAGCAAGGTTTCCGTCAGCGCCCCCACCTCCGGCGGCATCACCCAACCCGCCTCGGCATCCGCCACCGCCGGCCACAAATCCACCCCATCGGAAATCACCACCGGCAACCCCGCCGCCATTGCTTCCGCCACCGCAATGCCAAAATTTTCATAATAGGAGGGCAACACAAACAAATCCGCATCCCGCAGCAGCGCCAACTTATCCGCCCCCGCCACAAACCCGGTTAACGTCGTGCAATCCGCCAACACCGAGCCAGCAATTTGCGCCGCTAACTCCGCCTCATAGGCCGGATCTTGGCTATTGGAACCCGCCAGGACAAAATGGATCGGCAAGCCAGCGGCGATCGCCCCCGCTAAAGCCTTCAGTAACAACTCAATCCCCTTTTTTCGATCCAAACGGGACATATACAAAACCAGGAGGCGATCAGCCCCAATCCCCCACCGCTCACGAGCCCGACCCCGCTCCGGCAAATCCGGCAGATCCACCCCCAACGGCATCACCAGATCCCGCGTTTTGACCCCATACCGATAGGCCGTTGCTGCCTCCGTCGTACTGGTAAAATGCACCGCCGCCGCCCCCGCCAAATTGGGGCGCTCCCACAACTGACCATAGAGGGCCTTGAGCCGTCGTTTTTTGCGTAAATCTTGCGGATCTAACGTTCCCAAGGGTCGCAAAATATAGGGTAAACCTCGCCAGCGGGCGATCGTCGCCGCCGCCGTACTGACCGGCGAAAACAATGCATGGATATGGGCTAAATCATATTCATGGCCATGGCGAGCCAACCACCACAGCAGCGGCGCGGAAAATTTATAGCGGCGCAAAGGGGAGCAGGGAAAATACCGCACCCCATAACCCGCTTCTGGAACTAAACAGTTCAACGGAACAGCTAAGGGAGCCTGACCCACATCCCCATTCGCATCAGTGGTGAGAATTTCCACCCTCACCCCTTGGGCCGCTAACGCCGCCGATAACCCCCGCACCATCTGGCTAGGGCCACCATAGACGGGGGAAATAGCGGGAATAATCTGGAGAATTTTCATTCTCCAGATTCATCGGCTGCGGCTTCCTCGCCTTCAGGAGATTCGGGCGGGGTAAAGTTGGGATCAATAACATCATTGGGGAAGAGGCGATTCCAGTCTTCCACAAAACTCCCGCCCCTTGCCGAATTAATCCGTAGCCACTCTTTATCTTCGAGCATTTCGTAGGAGAGGGGATCGGATGTGGTCAGGCCCAGTTGGCCACGGGAGCGTAAAACCTCCGGCGGGGTGGCATTAATGAGGGCTTGAATCGCTTCAATGCGACGGGGAACCGATGGGTGGGTGGCACTGTCGCGCATCGTTCCCGGTAGCCGGGAGAGCATTTCTAAACCCCGGACACAACCGGAGGGATCAAACCCAGCGGTGACAGAGTATTGATAGCCAATGGCATCGGCTTCTTGCTCATGTTCGCGGGCGAGTTTGGCCATCCGTTCTTGAAATTCGCGGCTGTTAGCATTGCGGGTTTCTTCTTGCCAATCGGCGACGCGGGAGGTGCGGATGGCAATGTGGCGTTCGGTGTGGTGGGCCATTTCATGGCCGACGACGCAGGCAATGGCGGAAATATCCCCGGCCATTTGATCCAAAAGGCCAAAATGGACAATCACTAGATTTACTTCTGTGGCGTAGGCGTTGATCAATGTGTCATCGGCAACCACGACCCGCCAGGGATGATTGGTTAGGCCATTGGCCCGGGCAATCCGCTCAACAATCCGATAAAGCATATAAAGATTGGGGGATAAATCTTCACGGGCTTTGTCGTAAACGGAGCTTTCTGCTGGGGTGGGGGGGGTGCTAAAGGTGGAGCGGTTCTGGGCGAGGGCTTCAGAACTCAAGCGGGGGGCGATTCCCCCCGTCAGCGTGACGGTACAGAGGGCAGTCAACAGGGCGGTGACGGTGACTTTACAGGGGTTTAGCATTGTGTGACGGGGTAAAGGGGGTAACGTGTTGAGAGGGTGAACCTTTGAGACCCCGCTGTTCCAATCTTCAACAGCAGCAGGGTGATTTCCTTCTAGATTAACAAGGGAATTTGATTTGTTTCTTCAAACATTCCAATCCCTTAACCGTCTGATTCTGGCCCAGACCCCAAGGTTTCTACCACCAAGTTCATCTGTTGTTGCCCCGCTGCGAGAAAAGCTTCACAGTCTCGCAACTGCGCCGTGGCAACTTCAAACTGATTAAACACTTGTTCTAGGGGAAGATTGCCGCTTTCTAGCTGTTGAATAATCGCCTCTACTTGGGCGATCGCCCTTTCATAGTTCCACTCTGCCATCGTTGATTAGTGGGAAAATTATAGTTTCTCTCTTAATATGGCAAACCCAGGAGGATAAAACCACCCCAGTAGTAAGGATGCTCATAGGGACAAAAATCTTCCCCTTGGCGTTGAGCCTTTTCTTGGGTTAGATCCCGGGTGAGTTTGAGTTGTTCTAAGCAACGGGGGGAGGCATCCTGAAGATGACTCAGCAGTTGATGGTAATGCTCCAGCAGTTGCCCATAGGTGAGGGTTTTCAGCCAATGTTGGGCGGTGTGAAGGGCGATCGCTGGCGGGGTGGACTGCTTCAACGCCTCATAAAAACGCCCCATCAACAGCATCGTTGACCCCTCAGTTCCCGGCCACAGGCTCACCAGCACATCCGTCGTCCCCCGCGCCAGGAAAAACGTCGGCAGCGCCAACCCTTCCAAATCCAGGGCAAAATCCGGCGGAAAATGGAGGCTATGGCCCGATAAACAGACCAACATCGGCACAGAAGTCTCCAAACCCTGCAAATCTTGCAGGGATAGCACCGTCTCATCCCCCAAGCGCAGGCCGCTCTGCGTCCCTAACGTCCCATCCCAAAAACTATCCCCCGCAAAATGGAAGATTTGCACGGGCTTTTCAAGGGCTGCTAACACCTGCGGGAGCGTGGCGGTTTCCGATTCAAGATGACGACTGACAAAATATTGCTGTACCACCGCCAATTCTAAATCCACCGCCCCCCGATCCGTTCCCATCCCCGCCACCGTCAGCAAGGGCATTTCTGGCCCCCCTGGGGAGCGGCGGGCAGATTCAACCCCTTTAATTCCCAATTGCACGGAAGGTAAATAGGTGATCTGATAGGGGGGATGGTCAAACTGGGGATGATTGAGGGTGAGATGGAGGGGCAGGAGGTGTAATTCCTGATGGGGGAGCAGAATCAACTGCGTCACCTCTGGCGGTAAGGCCATCAGGATTCGGGGAATATCTAACCCTGTGGCCAACTCTGCCAACTGGGGCCAGAGATCATTAAACCATTGTTGATTTTCCGCCGGGTTGCCGCTGCGCTGACGATGGGTTTCCCATTGTTTTGACCACCGCTCCCACCATTGTTGAAACCCGATCCGCTGGTCATAGTTGCCGCCAATGACGATCGCCGGTTGATCTTTGAGCAGGATAAATGTGGTAATACTGGCGGGGCTAATTTGCCAGTGAATCATGGCGGTTTGGGGATTGAGCAACTGGTTCATGGCCACCATATTGGGGGAAGGAATGGCTTGGCCTGTCCAGTGGGGGTTTAATTGACTTTCAATTAAGAGGTTTTTCCGTTCTTCGGAGAGTTCAAGGGCTTGGATCCGCTGTTTCGGGTCGAGGGCTTGGGAGAGTTGCTCGACTTTAAGCTGATAAAGACCGCGAAATTGATGGAGGAGATGGCGTTTTTGGGCGAGGTTGGGGCTGTTGAGTTGGAGTTGATTGAGGATCAGCAGGGCAATGTTGAGGTTATTTTTGGTATTTAAAATGCTGCCGGTGCGTTGATAGCTGACAATCAGATCTGTCATCACCTGGAGATAGGTGGTTTCTAGACCGGGTTGGTCTTGGAGCCATTCTAGGCTGCGTTGGAAGGCGGCGATCGCCCGCTCTAACAAGGGCCGGGCCTGCTTGGGCTGGCTTTGGGCCACTTGGGCAAAGGCTAAACCGCTGTAATGGGCGAGGGTTCCCAGGGCTAAGGCCCGCTCCCGTTGGGTTTGTTGTAGTTCGTTGAGGCCCGTTTCCCAATTTTGCAGGGCCGCCGTCGCGCCCAAGTTGGGGGCAGCATAGAGCGTCCAACCGCGATTGGCCCAGGCGGGCCAAAAATCCGGCTCTAGCTCCAGAGCGGTTTGAAAATCAGCAAGGGCGGCTTCGTATTGCCCCAAGGCAGTAAGGGCCACACCCCGGCCATTGTGGGCGAGGACATAGCCGGGCTTGAGGGCGAGGGCTTCTTTATAGTTGGCGATCGCCTTCCCCCCATCCCCCAGTTCTAGATAACTATTGCCGCGATTGTAATAGGCGGCGTAAAAGTTGGGATGGAGGAGAATGGCCTGGGTAAAGTCTTCTATGGCGCTGCGGTGTCGCCCTAGGCTCTGCCAGGCTAAGGCGCGATTATGATAGGCATCATGGCAATTGGGATCCTGGTTGAGGGCAGCGGTGAAGTCAGCGATCGCCCCTTCGGAATCCCCCAAAGCCTGCTGTACCATCCCCCGGCCATGGTAGCCCTCAGCTAAATCCGGCTGGAGGGCCAGGGTTTGGTTAAAATCCGCCAGCGCTTGGGGGTATTCACCCCTGTGGAGATGGGCAAAACCACGACTGAGATAGCTGTAATACTGAAGATCGGGATCTTGGTCAATCACCGCCGTAAAGTCAGCGATCGCCGCCTCTAATTGCGCCAGTTCTAGATAGACATGACCGCGATTGAAATACCCCACCATAAAATCCGGCTGCGTCACCGTGACTTGATCAAAACACCCCAGGGCCTCTGGCCATTGTCGAAGGGTATAATGCACCACACCGCAGGCATTTTGCGCTTCGCTAAAGTTGGGCTGATACTCCAAGGCCGTGCGCCAAAGGGAGAGCGCCCCCTCCAATTCTCCCAATTTGTAAAGGTTGACCCCGTAATCAAACAGTTCTAAGGGATTATCCGATTCCAAGGTTTGGGCTAAGGGCGTGGGGGAGGATTGGCTTTGGGAGGAGCGATCGCCCATGGCCAAGAGCCGCCGCCCTAAACTCGCAGACAACTCCCCCAATTCCCCACAGCCTAAATTGCCCAACCGCACCATCTGCTCGGCAAAATTGCGGTTTAAACTCTGGGGAGACTGGCGCAGCAAATTTTTACCGTAGCGCTGCAACCAAGCCACAAACCAAGGATCATGTTGACGAATCCCTAAATGATCGAGGAGTTGCGATCGTTGCCATCCACAAGCTACCCCTTCAGTTAATTGCAAAAAGAGCGTCTCGTAACCTTCATTAGTAAGGGGGGGAATTTCAGTAGGATGTGGGATGGGTGATTCAGAACTCAGCAATGTGCTGAACAGATCCCTCAACCATTGCAGCAGAAATGGCAACATGAGCAAGGCAATAAATAGGCTTGGGTATGACTAATCCATGAAAGCAGGGGGGCAAGCTGAAGTCTATTATCCAACAGATTGGAATGTTTCCTGGCGCACCAGGGAGATGATTTCCCTCCCTAGGTTGCTCTCAAGATTAATGTTTTCCACATTCTTCGGGGCTTTTCCACAGGTTTTACCCCAGTTTCCCACAGGATTAACCCCCAGTCTCCTCTAGATCTAACCCATTCTTAACCTGTTCGATCGCAAATGTAATCTGATCGGATTCATAAGCAGGGGGTTCGATGTGAATTAACACCCGCAGTGGACTAAAGTGATCGGCTAAAGCCGCTTCGACAGCTTCGGTAATCTCGTGGGCTGTTTCCACATCCGCCGCCGTCACAATCATATGCATTTCGATAAACACCATCCGCCCCAGTAGGCCCCGGGAGGCAATGTCATGGCAATTGACCACCCCCGGCACGGCCATCACGACCCGATAAATCGCCTCTGGGGCAATGGCCATCTCATCCACTAGCCAGGGCAAATTATCCCGCAACACTTCCCAGCCACTCCGAAACACCAACAACGCCACCGGAAACGCCAACAGCACATCTAACCAGAGCAATTGCGGCAGATTCCACACCTGGCTTTGCCACAGGCCAATCATCCCCAGCAACACGGTAATTGTCACCCAAACATCACTGAGGGTGTGTTTTGCATCGGCAATCAGCAGATTGCTACCCAAGCGCACCCCAATGCGGCGCTCATAAACTGCCACAAAAATATTAATCCCCAGGACAAGCAACAGCAGCCACAATTCTGGCCCTGAAACCACTACGGGGGTGGCTTTCTCCCACAATCGCCCCACCGCTGTACTGAGAATTTCAAAACAGGTAATGCCTAAAAAAACGGCAATCCCCAAGGCCCCCAAGGCTTCAAATTTTTGATGACCGTAGGGATGTTCGCGATCGGGGTGGGGGGAAGACCAACGGTTGGCCACCAGTCCTAAAACGTTGTTGGCGCTGTCGGTGACGCTGTGGAGGGCATCGGCTTGCAGGCTGAGGGAGCCTGTCCACAATCCCAGACCCGCCTTGATGGCCATCACAATCAGGTTGAGGCCAAGGGTGACGACTAAGACAAATTGAACTTGATTGCGGATTGAGCGTGCCATTCTCCATCCTGGATGTTGAGCCGTTGAGGGCAGTTTATCACGGCGATTTTGGAGTGAGTGGGGAAGGGGGCGATCGCCTCAATGGGGAGAGGGGGCATTTTGCGTCTTCGCCCAATTTGTGGTCTAATTGCTTTCATTCATTGGGGATGTTCCCGATGACGCTGGGGCTTTTTTTCTTTACTGGCTTAACGATGGCTCAACTGACGATTAATTTACTGGAAGGCTCGGTTTCTTTTAGCTGTGCGCCGGAGACGGTGACAGCCATGCAGGGGGCGATCGCCACGCTCATGCAAGACCTCAGAGCCACCGCGATCCAAGGGACAACACCCGGACAACGGCCGCAGCCCAAGCCCTCCCTCGATTACTGCTATACGGGGACGGTATTTTTAGAATTATTTTGCAACCCGAACATCTACCCTAGCCCCTTTGCAGCTAAGGTATTGATCACACTGCGGGATGACAAAATCCGCATCAGTGCCGAAGCGGAGCTAACCCGCTTGATTGAAGATCTCAATCAGTATGTGGAGCAATTAGAGGCTGAATCGCATTAAGCGATGTCAGGGGGATAGAAGTTAGTCGTTATCCCAAGATTGGGAGCCGAGTAAGTCAGCGATGCGATCGCGGAGCAAATATTCGCATTTCTCCAGTTCGCACTCCACACACACCCATTCCCGGGCCGGGATATATTGGCACAGCACATAGATGGGCTGCTGACGGCTCACTACCCCTTGATCCACCAACTGACGGGCTTCGTCCTGCAACATATCAATGGAGTAGTGCAAGTCCTGATTGGGGGAAACAGCGATGGAGTTGGGAGCGGTTAATGTATTTACACTCATAATTCACCTTTAAACAAGCCTGATTGTGGGTACTGCATGGTTGATTGGGCGGCGTGGCCAGAAAACTGTGGGAGTTCTCTTACCCAGACAAGCATCATTATTTCAGTATAATGAGTTACAGATTGGTTGCCTACCGAGATAAGAATTCTAAAACACCCTATTATTAGCGTTAATCTGTGCTAACAGTAGGCTTAAGCACCTCAATGGGTTGATCGCTACTGTGAAAAACCCTAAAAGCACGGAAATTTAAGACAATATATTGGTGTGGCGGGCATAAACCCACCATTTGCCTTAAAAAGAGCGATACTGTAGTGCCGCACACCCCCTTTGTTTCAAACCGAACGGGAAAAATTCCTGAAATATAGATTAATAGAATTTATATGAATTCGTCCCCGAACTTCTGAAAATGCAAGGAATGTGAGATTTGCTGCTTCAGCAAGATGTTAAGAACGATGTCTTGGGCTGCGGGCATCTGACCGTAGCTGAATACCCAAGGCAATGCGGTGTCACAATTGGTGCTGAACCAATCCGCCAGATAAGGACTACCGTAAAGGGCTAGAGCCCCAAAATACCGATCCTGTAATAAACATTTAAGCTGTTCTTGAATGGCTGGGGCTAAACCCGCTGTACCCCGGAAGGGATTCCCCCGGATGAACAACTGGAGGAGGTTATGGGGGTGAGCCGGGGGGATTGCCATTTCCAGAAGTTGGGGCGGTTCGATGATGCGGTGTTGATAGCCGAGGGCTTGGGGGAGGGCGATCGCCGGGGTTGCCAGATCCAAAAAGGGCATATTCAGCACATTGCCGACGACGATCATATTGAGGGGAGATCCCGATCCTTCGGGCTTGGGGGTGAAGGTTCCCCCTTGGCGGAGGGAAGCGGTGAGGATTTGCCGCACAATGTTGCGGCTGGTGGGGGTATGGAGGCGGGAGAGGCGATCGCCTACGGATTCCCCTGGAGGCGGAATCACTTGGGCCTTAGCGGCGGCAATGCGGGCAACGGAAGCGGTGATCTGTTCTGGGGGAATGCGGCCGGCAAGAACGGCGGCCTCAATGGCGAGGATCGCTTGTTCGGGATCGGCGGGCATCAGCACAATATCGGCTCCGGCGGCGACGGCCTGAACAGCCACCTCTTCCGGGCTGGCCCAAGGGGCAATTCCCCCCATCACCAAAGCATCGGTGACAATTAACCCCGCAAACCCCAGATTTTGCCGTAGCTGCCCGGTCAAAATGGGTTGAGAGAGCGTGGCGGGGGCAGCGTCATCCCAGGCGGGGATCATTAAATGGCCGGACATGACCCCATCGACCCCGGCAGCAATGGCGGCGGCAAAGGGGGGGATTTCAACGGTGGCGAGGCGATCGCCCCCGTGGGGAATTTCCGGCAATTCTAAATGGGAATCAATACTGGTGTCCCCATGACCAGGGAAATGCTTGGCGCAAGTGAGGACGGGGTGACGATGGCAACCTGCAATAAAGGCGGTGGCTAAACGGCTAACGGTGGCGGCATCTTCCCCAAAGGCCCGCACATTAATCACCGGATTTTCAGGATTATTATTGACATCCACCACAGGAGCGAGGATCCAATTTAACCCCAATGCTAGAGATTCTTGGGCCGTAATTTCCCCCATTTGGCGGGCGTATTCTTCGCCTTCAGCTTCGTTGGCAATGGCCTGCAAAGCCATCGGCGGCGGCAATTCCGTCGCGCCGGGAAACCGTTGTCCCACCCCTTCCTCAATATCAGCGGCGATCAGCAGAGGGGTAGTTGCCCAACTCTGGAGTTGGGCGGTACGCAGGGCCAACTCCGCCACCGTACCACCGAGCAAAATCACCCCCCCTACATTCCACTCCGTAATCCAACGGTGGAGGTTTGCTTGGGGGGCTTCCCATTGGGGGTAGCGGATTTGGTGATCGAGCAGGTGGCCAGAGGCTCGCACGACGACCATTTGGCCGATTTGCGATCGCAGGGAATTGGAGGTCATAAGGTGGGAAGTAGGGAGTGGGAAGTAGGAAGTGAGGAGGAACATTCAACTTACAGCCCTTTCACCAGTTAGACAAAACGATCTCAAAGTCCCTCTCCCGCTCTGGGAGAGGGATTTAGGGTGAGGGTACGTCTTAGGCAATGAGTGAACAAGCTGTAACTCTATTCTCTTTTCTCGAAATGGGCTACTCCTCTTCTTCCCCCTCCTCTAGGGGCCGGTCTTGATTCAACTGGGTGAGGAGGGTGAGGACGCGATCGCCCCGTTCAATGGAGCGGTCTTCGAGAAAAATCACTTCCGGCGTGCGGCGTAGGCGTACCCGTTGCCCCAACTCCCGGCGGACAAACCCCACTGAAGAAGCTAAACCTTCCATGGTTTCCGCTCTGGCTTCATCACTGCCATAGATACTGACAAAAATTTTGGCGTGTTGGAGATCCCCAGACACGACCACATCGGTAACGCTGACCATGCCCGCCCCGACGCGATTGTCTTTGATCTCGTGACAGAGCAGTTGGCTCACTTCCCGTTTAATCAGGGCAGAAACGCGGGATACGCGGCGACTGGTGGCCATAGTGACTCCTTTAGTAAAACAATTCAGCAAATTTTGATCATCAAGTCGAGGACTCAAGTCCTCACTACAAACGGTTGTCGTTACGACAACCCATCGCCGCGCTCAAACGCTGAACCCCAACATGGCCCGGAGCGTAAAGAAAATAAATCCGCTCAGTCCCACCAAGATGCCGATCAGGGCGGTGAGGCGGAGGGGGCTGTTAAACATCGGCTGCACCCATTGGAAGAGGGCAAAAAACACCCCCAATGTAAAGGTTATAAAGTAACGGCAATAGCGCAGGACGTTATTAAAAAATTCTTCCATGGTGGCGATCGCACTAAAAAATTCCATCTTTAACCTTAGCCTGTTGCGACCGGCTGCGATCGCCCCCCCTGGCAATTTTTCCAGTTGATGGGGGGCAAATCTCAAGCTAGGATGCAAAGGTTCTCAGGGTGGGCAGGTTCCCCCCTGATGGCTCAATGGTTGCACAGATCAGGAAAACACGGGTGGACAATTTAATCTGGTTGGGGATAGGGGGGTTGGTGTCGGGCCTGTTGGCGGGGCTATTGGGCATTGGCGGCGGGACGGTATTAGTGCCGTTAATGGTGGCCTTGAATATTGGCTATAACCAAGCCGTGGCCACCAGTAGCCTGGCGATCGTCATGACCGCCTGTTCGGGAACGGTACAGAATTGGCGGATGGGGCTATTGGATTGGCGGCGGGTGATATTTTTGGGATTGCCGGCGATCGCCACCGCCCCTTTAGGCCCCTTCATCGTCCAAGCCTTGCCCACCTATATTAAAGAAGCCGCCTTTGGGCTGTTGCTGATCCTGACGATCTTTTTGGTGACACTCCGCAAACGCTTGATCGCCCGCCAGGGGGCTGAGAATTCCCCCACCGCCCCAAAAGTGATCAATCCCGTCGTGGCTCGCCTCGGAACCGGGGCAGCGGCGGGTCTATTGGCGGGGGTGTTTGGCGTGGGGGGCGGCGTGATTATGGTTCCCTTGCAAATGCTGCTATTGCAAGAACCGATTAAACTGGCGATTCAAACCAGTTTAGGAGTGATTGTGATTACCTCCATCGCCGCCGCCGGGAGCCATGCCTTGCAAGGTAATGTGCTGTGGGTATCGGGGCTAATTTTAGGACTGGGCGGGTTAATCGGCGCACAGATCAGCACCCGTTATTTACCAAAACTCCCCGATCCGGTGGTTAATCTCCTCTTTCGGAGTCTGTTAGCGATCTTGGCTCTCTATTTCTTCCTGCGGGCAACGGGGAGCTTTCCCGCTTAAGCCTATCCAAATCATCAAATTTGCCAGGGGGATGTAGGGGCGAAAAATTTTTCGCCCTACGCCCATCAATTTGATAACCAGATTTCCTATGATTGGTTGAGTCTTAACATCCCCATTCCCCATCCCCTACCATGAGCGACTCCCCCTACAGCGTCGGCCAAATCGTCACCCTTAGCCAACGTCTCCCCTATCTCAAAACCGCTGACCCGATGCCCATGCTCCGCCCCGCTGACCTCATTGCCAGTAGTGAAACGGGGACAATTTTAGAGCGGCGGCCCGGGGGGTGGGCGGTGAAGTTTACGCGGGGTGTGTTTTTAATGGCGGAAAAAGACTTGGCGATCGCCCCTCCCCCAGACAATTCCTAAACTGGCTGTTCCCTGGCCGCCCCTGGCCCCATTAACCCAATAATTGAGGCCAACCCATTCCCAGCGCAATGCCGAATATTGATTAGGGATCAAATGGGCGATCGAGCTTTGCCTTTCTTGAGACTGTGATACTATCGGGATAACTTTTGTAAAGAAACAACAGCGAAAACGCTGATGCCATCAGCCATAGGGAGATCTAAGGAGCCAAACCAGCATGAGCAAAGCAGAGCCAGCCGTGACCACGCCGCGATCTCCCCTGCGACCGATTCGGATTGGGGTGGTGGGGGTTGGAAACATGGGACAGCACCACACCCGCGTTTTAAGCCTTCTTAAAGGTGTGCAATTGGTGGGAATTTCTGATGTCAATGTGGAGCGGGGTTTAGATACCGCCAGCAAGTACCGCGTCCGCTTTTTTGAAAGCTATCAAGATCTTCTCCCCCACGTTGATGCTGTTTGCATTGCCGTTCCCACCCGCCTCCATCATCAAGTGGGCATGGATTGCCTTAGTGCAGGCGTTCATGTCTTAGTGGAAAAACCGATCGCCGCCAACATCACCGAAGCCGAATCCCTCGTTAATACCGCCGCTGAATCCAATTGCATCCTCCAAGTCGGGCATATTGAGCGGTTTAACCCCGCCTTTCAGGAACTCAGCAAAGTCCTCGCCACCGAAGAACTCCTCGCCCTTGAAGCCCACCGCATGAGTCCCTACGCCAACCGGGCTAATGATGTCTCGGTGGTTTTGGATTTGATGATCCACGATATTGATCTCTTGTTGGAGTTGGCTAATTCTTCGGTGGTAAAAGTCACCGCCAGCGGTAGCCGCGCTTCGGATTCCGGTTATTTGGACTATGTAACGGCTACTTTGGGATTTGCCAATGGCATTGTGGCCACGCTGACGGCGAGCAAAGTCACCCATCGCAAAATTCGTAGTATTGCCGCCCATTGCAAGAATTCCCTTACCGAGGCGGATTTCCTCAATAATGAAATCCTCATCCATCGCCAAACCACCGCCAACTGCATGACGGATTACGGCCAAGTGCTTTACCGTCAGGATGGCTTAATTGAGAAGGTCTACACCAGTAATATTGAACCCCTCCATGCAGAATTAGAGCATTTTGTCAATTGTGTGCGGGGGGGTGAGCAGCCTTCGGTGGGGGGTGAGCAGGCTTTGAAAGCGTTGCGTCTGGCCAGTGCCATTGAAAAGATGGCGTTAGATGGCCAGGCTTGGCATCAGGAAGATTGGCCGATGGGTCAGCCTTTGAATCAAAACGCGATGGCTTTTAACGGTTAATTGTTGCTACGTCCTGCGCCTACAAAATTTGTAGGGGCGAAAAATCTTTCGCCCCCACGCCGCGTTTAAATTTTTGTAGGGGCGTTGGCGTAAGCCTGCCGGAGGCACAAAAATCTTTCGCCCTGCCCCCACGCCGCGTTTAAATTGCGGTTAGAGATTCGCCATCGGTTGAAGGTGGGCATTGCCCACCCTACGGAGCTTTTGGATTAGAGATTCGCCATCACGGTGCGGGCCGCTGCGAGGGTTTGGTCAATTTCCGCGTCGGTGTGGGCCAAGGACATAAACCCGGCTTCAAACTGGGAAGGGGCTAAATAGACCCCCTGCTCTAGCATCCCGCGATGGAAACGGGCGAACTTGGCACTATCGGATTTTTTCGCGTCGTCATAGTTCCGCACTGGGCCGGCTTGGAAGAAGAAGCCAAACATCCCGCTGATGCTGCCGCCACAGGCAGGATGGCCGGTTTCTTGGGCGATCGCCAATAACCCCGTCACCAACTTCTGGGTCATCGTTTCCAAGTAATCATAGCTCCCCGGTTTTTGCAGCAATTCCAGGGTTTTAATCCCCGCTGTCATCGCCAAGGGATTCCCCGACAGGGTTCCCGCTTGGTACATCGGCCCAGCAGGGGCCACCATCGCCATAATATCCTTACGACCGCCATAGGCCCCCACCGGCAGACCGCCGCCGATCACCTTCCCCAGGGTCGTTAAATCCGGCGTGACCCCAAATTTTTCCTGCGCACCGCCGTAGGCAATGCGGAACCCAGTCATCACCTCATCAAACATCAACAACGCCCCATTTTCCTGCGTGATCAGGCGCAAACCCTCCAGGAAACCGGCATCGGGGGGAATAAACCCAGAATTCCCCACCACCGGCTCCAAAATCACGCCGGCAATTTCGTCAGGATTTTCGGCAAACAGGGCTTTTACCGCTTCAAGATCGTTATAGGGGGCGGTGAGGGTAGCGGCGGCGGTGGTTTTCGGCACACCGGGAGAATCCGGCAGGCCCAACGTCGCCACCCCAGACCCGGCTTTCACCAAAAACATATCGGCATGGCCGTGGTAGCAGCCCTCAAACTTGATGATTTTTTCCCGACCCGTAAAAGCCCGCATCAGCCGTAACACTGACATACAAGCCTCTGTCCCGGAATTAACAAACCGCACCATTTCAATACTGGGTACAGCATCAATCACCATTTCCGCCAGGACATTTTCCAGCACGCAGGGCGCACCAAAGCTTGTGCCTTTCGTGAGAGCCTCACTGAGGGCGGCGATCACCTCTGGATGGGCATGGCCGCAAATGGCTGGCCCCCAAGTCCCCACATAATCAATATATTGATTCCCATCTACATCCCAGATATGGGGGCCATTGACGCGATCGAAGACAATGGGCTGACCGCCCACGGATTTAAAGGCCCGCACTGGGGAACTCACCCCCCCCGGCATGAGTTTCTGGGCAGCGGTAAAAATTTCTTCAGATTTAGTGGTTTTTAAATTTGATGTGGCAACCAAAATATTTTCTCCTTAATCGCAAGCTAAATGGGTGCATCCACTCCGATGGTTAAGCCGTTCCAGGTTCATGGCAGTTTGCCCTGAACCCATCAACATTCTGAACCCAGTCTCTATCGTAGTAGAATCAGACCCCGGTAATTTAGCCCATTCTTGGGGATTTTCCGTCCGGTTCTGCATGAATTGCTTAGAATTGTGGGGAAATTCTCAATTCCAGATCACAATGACAATTAAATTTGATTCAATGTCTTTAGCTCTGGTGGCGGCAATTTCGAGTTTGGGCGCAACGCTGATGTTTAATCCTGCTGCTGTTGCCGCTGATCCTGAAACAACCGCCGTTAGCTTGGACTTGGCCCAAGCTAACGGCACATTGATGGATGTGGTGGATGGCACAGAGTCCTTGAGTACGTTGGGGACGCTGTTGCGGACTGCGGGTTTACAGGATGTGCTGGGGGGGACAACGCCGATGACGCTGTTTGCTCCTAATAATGCGGCTTTTGATGCGTTGCCGCCGGGGGTGTTGACGGCGTTGATGAAGCCGGAGAATCGCGATCTGTTGCGGAAGGTGTTAACCTATCATGTTTTGCCCAGTGCGATGCGCTTGCCGGAGGTGGCAGAAAACCGGATGCTGGAAACGGCTAGCGAGGATGTGTTGAGTATTGGCCGCAATCCGGAGGGCAATGTGATGGTGGATACGGCGAACGTGACTGGTTCGGAAAATAGCCCCAGCAATGGTTATGTTCACTTCACCGATGCGGTGTTGATTCCCTCTGGGGTGGCGAGTACGTTGGCCAGTCGGGCGCAGGGGCCGATCCGGGGTTTGTGGTAAATCGTTGGTTTGATCTACTCTGAATTTTAATGATGATCCCCCGTTTGGCGTAATGCTGAACGGGGGATAGCCGATGGAATCTGGTTGTAGTGTTGATCGGCGTAGGGGCGTTGGCGTAAGCCTGCCGGAGGCACAAAAATTTTTCGCCCCTACAATACCTCAAGCTTTGCATGATCTGTTGAAACGGATTCCATATTATTATTCACCCAAGGTTATTGAGCCGATTTTATGCATGATTCTGTTTGGCCGACTCCGGATCTCTCCCTTGCTGCCTTTGTGGCGGCCAATGCAACGGTGATGGGGGATGTGGTTTTAGGGGAAGGGGTGAGTGTTTGGTATGGGGCGGTGCTGCGGGGGGATGTGGAGTGGATTGAGATTGGGGCGCACAGTAATATTCAGGATGGGGCGGTAATCCATGGTGATCCAGGGGAGCCGACGGTGCTAGATGAGTTTGTGACAGTGGGCCATCGGGCGGTGATCCATTCTGCCCATATCGAACGGGGCTGTTTGATTGGCATTGGGGCAATTTTGCTCAATGGGGTGCGCGTGGGGGCAGGGAGCATCATCGGGGCGGGTTGTGTGGTGACAAAAGATGTGCCGCCGCGATCGCTCATGGTGGGGATTCCCGCTAAACTAATCCGCTCCATTGACGATGCCCAAGTGGCGGGATTGATTGAACACGCCGAACGCTATGAAAAATTGGCCCTAGTCCACGCCGGAAAAGGAACAGATCTAGGATTCCGCTAACTCCCCACTCCCCACTTCCCACTCCCTACTTCCCACTCCCTACTTCCCACTTCCCACTCCCTACTTCAACAACTCCGTCAACTCCTGAGCCGATGTCCCCAGAATCCGGGCCAGGGTGTTCATTTCCTTATTGCTAAACCCGTCGCGGATATCCCGCAGTTCATCCACGGATTTACCGAGAATGCGGGAGAGGACTTTAAGCTGATTGTCGGTGATATCTTTGCCGCGATAGATGTCGCGCAATTCCTGAGGAGAGAGGCGATAGGAGTTGCAAAAAAAGACGAATTCTTTATCACTAACATCGAGTTCTTGCTGGCGATCGCGCAGTAAAAAGGCGATCGCCCTTGTGCCAAATTCCGGCCGCTTGGCGTTTTCTAAATACCGCTCCATGAGCCGGGTAACGTTGGCGGGGTTGCCGCCGGTCTTTTTGAGCAAATCCCGACAGACCATCTGAAGAGCCTTCGTTAACGTCTCATTATCCTCATGGAGTTGCTCATCCTCATTGAGGGTTTCGACAATCCGCGCTGCAATTTCCGGCGTACAAAACCCCACCTCTCGCTCATCGTAGATGATGGGGATATAGGCGCGGTCGGTGTCAAATTCGAGATGTAGGGGCTGGTTCGTCTGTTTCATCAATTTGATTCAAGCAGGAAAACGCTCCATTAGCCCATAGGGCCAAGGCAGAACGCAGCACTTCTCTCCACCGGAAAGGGAGGGCGTTCCTTTCAATATACTAGCTAGGGGGATGTGTGCTACGGCAGGGAAGGGGAAATTCTCCCCCAAGGGGGATCCCCCCTGGGGAGCGATCGCAATCAAAAATCAACCCTGAGGATCAGGGGCGATCGCCCCTCCTCAATCCCCCAAGTTGATTCAGTCAAATGCAAGGAAGAGGGCGAAACAATGATAATCTGTAGGGTGGAAAATTTCACATCCGCTTAAAGGTTTCCCCAAGCTGGTGCAAGGACTTCCTCGCCCCTCAACGGGGGATAGCACGGTCGCTCAAGGCCCACGCAATACCCGTTAAGACCCACCTAAAGACTGTATAGCAAATCTGAGCATGGTAGCCACAACAGAAACGACTAACGTAGGCAGAATTACTCAAATCATCGGCCCCGTCGTCGATGTCCAATTTCCCATCGGCAAAATGCCGCGAATTTACAACGCACTGCGGATCACCGGCCAAAATGCTGCCGGTAACACCATAGACCTCACCTGTGAAGTGCAACAACTCCTCGGTGATAACCAAGTGCGAGCCGTTGCCATGAGCAACACCGATGGTTTAGTCCGGGGCATGGAAGTCGCAGACCTTGGATCCCCGATTTCCGTTCCTGTGGGTAAAGCCACCTTGGGACGGATCTTTAACGTCCTCGGTCAACCCGTGGACAATAAAGGAGATGTGAACGCTGAAGCGACGGCCCCCATCCACCGCAGCGCCCCGAAACTCACGGAACTCGACACCAAACCGACGGTTTTTGAAACCGGCATTAAGGTGATTGACCTCCTCACCCCCTACCGTCGCGGCGGCAAAATCGGCCTGTTCGGCGGCGCGGGTGTGGGTAAAACCGTGATCATGATGGAGTTGATCAACAACATCGCCATCAACCACGGTGGGGTTTCCGTCTTCGGTGGTGTGGGTGAACGCACCCGCGAAGGCAATGACCTTTACAACGAAATGATTGAATCTGGGGTGATCAACGCCGAGAACCTCAATGAATCGAAAATTGCCTTGGTCTATGGGCAAATGAACGAACCCCCTGGGGCGCGGATGCGGGTTGGGCTATCGGCTTTGACGATGGCGGAACATTTCCGCGATGCCAACAAGCAGGATGTGCTGCTGTTCGTGGACAATATTTTCCGATTTGTGCAAGCCGGTGCTGAAGTTTCGGCGCTCTTAGGTCGGATGCCTTCCGCTGTGGGGTATCAGCCCACCTTGGGGACGGATATGGGAGATCTCCAAGAGCGGATCACCTCCACCAAAGAAGGTTCGATCACCTCCATTCAAGCGGTGTATGTGCCTGCGGATGACTTGACTGACCCCGCTCCTGCGACTACCTTCGCTCACTTGGATGGGACGACGGTGCTTTCCCGTGGTTTGGCTTCTAAAGGGATTTATCCCGCTGTGGATCCCCTCGATTCCACTTCGACGATGCTTCAGCCGAACATTGTCGGTGCTGAACATTACAACACGGCGCGGGCGGTACAGTCCACGCTGCAACGCTATAAAGAGTTGCAAGATATTATTGCCATTCTCGGTTTAGATGAATTGTCGGAAGATGATCGTCGCATCGTGGATCGGGCGCGGAAGATTGAGCGGTTCCTCTCTCAGCCCTTCTTTGTGGCGGAAGTGTTCACCGGCTCCCCTGGGAAATATGTTCCCCTTGATGAAACGATCAAGGGTTTCCAAATGATCCTCAATGGGGAATTGGATGATCTGCCGGAACAAGCCTTCTATCTGGTGGGCAATATTGACGAGGCGATCGCCAAAGCTGAAAAGCTGAAGCAAAAAGCCTAGTCTTCAACAACGAACGTCGCCCCGCACCCATCGGGGCGACCCATGGCAACCTGGAATAACTAGCGATGACTTTAACTGTAAGTGTAATTGCCCCGGATAAAACCGTGTGGAAAGGGGATGCCCAAGAGGTAATTCTCCCCAGCACCACCGGCCAGATCGGGATTCTCACCGGTCACGCGCCCCTGCTCACCGCCCTGGATATTGGGGTGATGCGGGTTCGTGCTGACAAAGATTGGCAGGCGATCGCCCTGATGGGGGGATTTGCCGAAGTGGAAGAAAATCAAGTCACGATCCTTGTAAACGGGGCCGAACAAGGCAGTGCGATCGACCTCGAAACGGCTCGCACCAACTACGAAGCGGCCCAAGCCGCTTTAAACGCTGTTGGTACTGAAGACCGTCAAGGCAAAATCCAAGCCCAGCAAGCCCTACGCCGGACGCGCTCCCGCTTCCAAGCCGCAGGCGGCATGGTGAAAAGCTAGGGATTAATCGTGAATGGCGGTAGGGGCGAAAAATTTTTTCGCCCCTACACCCAGATAGGATTCCCCCGGCTACGCCGACCCCCTTTTTAAGGGGGTTGAATCTAGAACCCCCCCTTAAAAAGGGGGGGGAGGGGGGGATCCCTCCGCCGCAGTCGGGCATGATCCCCTCAGCTACGCCGACCCCCTTAAAAGAATCTAGAACCCCCCTTAAAAAGGGGGGTAGGGGGGGATCCCTCCAAGGCCAAAAGAAGCAATCCTAATTGCTGCCGGTAAACACCACTTCCGGGAATTTTTCCTGGGCGATATTCATCGGTGTGCGCTTCCCTTCTTCTTGCCAGTAGTTGATCACTTCCGTGGCTTGGTTGAGTAAGGCAATGCGTTCGGCTTCATTAATCCAGTGCTTTGACTCAAGCTCAGACTTGAGTTGCTCCCATGCATCATTGCGGGGCCAAAAGTAGTAAGGGGTGAGGGGACTTGTGCCTTTGCCCACCACTTGATCTACGGCGATCGCCACGTTAGCATCAAGCCATAGAATTTTCAATGTAAATCGCGCTGCTTCCAAGAAAACCTCCAATGTAGCGTTTTGTCTGGGATTTTTTATAAATTGACAATCTTCCTACTATAGCAGATCAGGGCTATTGCAACAATGATGATTATTTTTGATATTGATGGCGTGATTCGTGATGTGGGCCAATCCTATCGGAAGGCGATCGCCGATACCGTCGAACAATACACCGAGGGTCAACATCGCCCCACCCTCAAAGACATTGATGATCTCAAAAGCGAGGGGGTTTGGAATAACGACTGGGAAGCCTCCCAAGAATTGGTCTATCGGTATTATGAACAGCAGAGGGGCGATCGCCTCAGCCTCAATCTCGACTATCAAGCCCTAGTGGACTTTTTCCAAGCCCGTTATCGGGGCCAAAATTGGGACGGCTACATTACCACCGAACCGCTCCTCGTCACCTCCGCCTATTTTGACAGCCTCACCGCCGCCGGTATTGCCTGGGGCTTTTTTAGTGGGGCGACAAGGGGATCGGCAGAATACGTCCTCAAGCATCGCTTAGGGTTAAAAGACCCCATCCTCTTCGCCATGGAAGATGGCCCCGGCAAACCCGACCCCACCGGCCTGTTTCAGGTGATGGCAACCCTTGACCCCGACAGCAATACCCCCGTTTTTTATGCTGGGGATACCGTAGGGGATATGCAAACCGTTAACCGTGCCCGTCAGGAAAGGGAAGATCGGCCATTTTTGGCGATCGGTATTCTCCCCCCCCATATTCAGCAAGATCCAAACCGCCAAGGGCAATACAGCGATCAACTGATCGCCAACGGTGCAGCATCGGTTCTGCCTCGGATTACGGATCTCACCCCTGCCTATTGTGAAAGGCTTTTAGGGGTGTGAAGTGAATCCGCACTATGAACCACCAGCTCCGCAACGTAGGGGCGAAAAATCTTTCGCCCTCATCCCTATAAACCAGGGGCTTTAAATCAATTCATCATCAACAGTCTTATCCCGCACACCCCGCACAATCCGCGACAGTTCCGACTTTTCATCTACCATGATCCGCGTCGGCGAACCACTGATCAGCCGTTCATAGTTTCGGAAGGAATCCTTAATATTCGGCCCTTCCGAATCAATACTATACTCACGAATCCCCTTATCATGCCAAGATCCCCGCATCTTGAACACATTAATCGCCCGGGACATTTCACCGCGAATCTCCACATACTGGAGCATGATAATCGAATCAGTAATCGTGGAAATATGGGATTCCGTAATTGAGTTTGATCCCATAAATTGATCCGTCGTGTTCGTAAAGAACCCGGTAATTTCTTCCTGCTTCGCGTAACCCGTCACCCCAATCACAAACTGACGAAATGCATTATTGGTCACACCCCGCGCCAAAGCAGAAAGGGAATCAATGGCAATCCGTGCCGGCTTAAACTCCTCAATTTCTGACTTGATCATCTGCAAATGATCCTCTAATCCCGCCGACTCAGGATAATTACACAACAGCTTTAAATAGCCCTTTTGCTCCATTTCCTCAAAGCTCACGCCCCAAGAACTGGCATTGCGGGAAAGTTGAGCACGGGATTCCTCATAGGCAAACAAAATTGCCCGCTCCCCTTGATTACAGCCTTCTTGTAAAAACTTACTCACCAACAGAGTTTTACCCGTCCCCGTTGCCCCGGTTGCCAGGATAATCGAATCCTTAAAGAAGCCACCCCCACACATTTCATCCAAAGTTTTCACACCGGAAGAAATGCGCACATTGGAAGAGCGTTGCGTTAAGCGCATCGCCCCAAGCGGGAAGATATTAATCCCTTTATTGGTAATTGTAAAGGGATATTCTCCCTTCATGTGAGTTGTACCGCGCAGCTTGAGAATTTCAATGGTGCGGCGGCGACGTTCCCCTTCTAAAACATTGCGAATAATGATCACATTATCGGAAACAAATTCCTCTACCCCAAATCGAGCAACAGGGCCATATTCCTCCACCCGCTCTGTCGTGAGAATTGAAGTCACGCCAATTTGTTTAAGGCGAGCCACGAGGCGAAAAATTTCCCGCCGCACCACGGAAGCCCCTTCATACTGCTGAAAAACAGCGGTGACAGAATCAATCGAAACCCGTTTCGCTTTATATTTCCGGATCGCGTACTGAATCCGCTCAATCAATGCGGAAAGATCAAAGTTACCAACAACTTCTTGGCCTTCAGGATCCGGGGAAGCATCGAGAATAAAGAGCTTACCCGCATCGATTAATTCCTGAAGATCCCAACCAAAACTATAGGCATTGGTGATGATGTCATTGGGGGATTCTTCAAAGGTGACAAAAATTCCCGATTCTCCAAAATGCTTAATGCCATTATAGAGAAATTGGATGGCTAGGAGCGTTTTGCCTGTGCCTGAAGTCCCACTGACGAGGGTTGTTCGTTCAATGAGCATCCCCCCATGGCTAATTTCATCAAAACCTTCAATGAGGGTTTGCATCTTACGAACACCCACTAAAGGCTGTTGAGATGTTGATGATTCGCTGTTGTTCGATTCGTTCATTGATCCCAGCAGTATAATTGAATAATCAGGTGCTTGTGCATTGTGTTTGTGAGCGTGATGATCTCTAGACTAAGGTGATATTTTCATCAGAATGTGTTTAGGAAGGACGGGCATCTTGCCCGGCTGAGGATATTACATTGTTTCATCTGTTTCATCATGGATACCATTTCCCATTTTTATTCTTCATTGATTTCCTCATAGAGTAGGTCTAAGCCAATCAAGACCTTCTCTCGATCTGACAAATCTCCGATGATTTTGCGCACTGGTGGTGGCAATACCTTCGAGAGGGTGGGGGTCGCTAAGATTTTATCTTCTTCCGCCAGTTGAGGATTTTTGAGGACATCAATAACTTTCAGGGCATAAACACCTTGAAAATCTTGCTCAAGGATGCTCTTGAGGGTTTTTAAAGCCCGTGCTGAATTGGGGGTGTTACCCGCAACATAGAGCTTGAGAACATAGGTTTTTTTAGCAGGACTCATAGATCGTGAATGGGAATGGGGTAAAATGAGCAGAAACGACCTTGAATCATTAGAGCATATTAGTCACTTCTGGAAAACACTTCAAAGGGAATGTCTTCTCTCGGAATGGAGCGACGATACATTTCGCAGAGATGGGCAATGATATCGATGAGGGCAAGACGGTAATCTAAGAGGATGTCCTCGCTTCGCCCTTCTAGTTTGAGTTGTTGGGTGAATTCATCAATCAGCTCCATGTGAATTTCTAGGATTTGTGAAACGGAAAGATCGGCAAAAAAGGCACGATTGACCATTTGATCAATGAGTTGGTTGAGGGGATAGTCTTGGTCAAAATAGTTAAGGATGATTTCGCGATATTCCAGGCTAAGTTCCCGGAGGAGTTCTTGCTTGTCGTGTTTGGCAAGGTTACGAAAAAAGTCTTGGGGGTTGCGTTTGTAGTAGATCCCCATGTAGCCTAAGCGTTCTTGGAGTTTGTCGGCGAGGCGGCGTTGTTGCACCAAGAGGAAGCTGGGGGGATCGGGGGTGGGCGATCGCACCTCGTCCGGTGTGGGGGGTAAGGTGGGGGCTAGTTGCAAAAATTTGGAGATGGCGCGATCAATGGCGGTGGTGATTTGTTCGAGTTGGGTGGTGAGTAACCACACTTCTCCGGTGTGGTAGTGGTAAGGAATGGCGGCAGTGGTCGCGTCAAGTTCTTCCCCTGTGGCGAGATTATGGGATTGTCGGGGTTCAATGATCACGATTGGCAATAGGGTTCCTTGGGAATAGAGGGGATTGAGTAACCCTAGTTCCTGTTCTGTGTTTTGGAGCACAAGACAGTCAATGTCGTTTTTGTGCTGTTCAATAAAGTTTAAAAAGGGTTTTTGCTCCGTAAAGGGATGGCAAATATAGCGATCGCTCCCTAATCGCTCAGATAGGGACTGAACGAGGGACTCGGTTTTCGCATAAATACAGATCGACAGTTGAGCATCCAAAGTCATTCAGGTGGTGATCGCAAAGGTATTGAAGAACAGTGTGTGCAATACACTCTAGCCTTTCACTTTAGGCCCTAAAATCTGCCTTCGTAACGGATTATTGCAGAAAGCCGGAGGTTTTGAGACAAATCATAAAAAAAGTATAAAAGAATTTACAATCGGCTGGGCGATCGCCACGATCGCCACTCTCGTAAACGTCGTATTCCGGCGGTATTTGGGGGGGAAAGGACTCAATTCCCCAGGACAAACGTTCTAGGCTACGGTGGCAAACAGATCCCCCCAATCCTGGGGAGTCACCTCCGGCTGGGCCACCACTTCAAGGATTTTCGACCCCGTGACCGGGTGAAACAGCGCTTCAACGGCAATCTCTCCCACTTGACGGCGGCGGATCCGTCCTTCAAAGAGGGTGTCAGCCCCAGCGATCACGATGCCATCGTTACTCTCGCTATCCACTAACCCCCCCGGCCGGACAATCGTATAGTTCAAACCACTGGCTTGGATATATTTTTCCGCCTGCTTTTTCCAGTACAGCACGAGCCAGAACAGGTTTAAGGGGTGGAAAAATTCCGAGACGCAGAGGGAAGATACGAAGATCAACCGCTCGATGTGATGGATCTGGGCCGCATCGACTAAATTTTTTGTGCCTTCGTAATCGACGCGGTAGGGTTCGGTGAAGTCGAGAGAAGGGGTGGCTCCGGTGGCACAAAATACCACATCACAATCACTCAGGGCATTTTGCCAGGGGTTGGGCTGACAGACATCTCCTAAAATCAATTGGACGCTACTGGGGAGCATCGTTTCGGCCTTGGCGCGATCGCGCACCAATGCTTTCACTTCAATCCCCTTGGCGGTTAATCCTTCGACAATGTGGCGACCGGTGCGACCGGTGGCACCTGCAACAAATGCTTTCATCCCGTGATTCTCCCTACAGTTGCAAACTGAAATTAACGACTAGGATTAAATTAAAGAAGCAATTTGGCACATCAGGTATCCCATGCAGTCCCATTATCCAGAGCCACCGAGTGAACCCGCTCAAGATTTCTCCCGTGGTGTGGAGGAACAAATGGCCAAACAGGCGGAAATAGAGGAGGACAGTGGTGAGGCGATCGCCTTTGCCTTTGCCACCGCCTTTCGCGGCGGCATGGATATGTACAGCGATCCGAATACCGTAGCGGCTTATCTCAATGCCCATGAGGGTTGGTTTCGCCGCTGTGCCGAGCCGATGACGGCGGAACCGTTGGGGGAAAATGGCTATGTGCTGACCATTGGCCATTTTGGGGCTTTTGGCTATGAGGTAGAGCCGAAGATGGGGGTGGTGTTGGCTCCGCCTCAGGATGGCATTTACGATATGTACAGCGTGGCAGTGCCGGATTATGATCCCCCCGGTTATGCGGTGGATTATCGGGCGATTATGACTTTGGCGGCGGTGGAGCCGCCAGGATTGCCTTGGCCGGTAGATCCCGCCGTTGCCTCGTTACTGACTAAGGTGGAATGGCACCTCTCCCTGAAGGTGATGATTGATTTTCCGGGCTTTATCCATAAGTTGCCTCACGATTTGATTCAAAAGACGGGCGATCGCCTCCTGACCCAAATTGTCCGGCAAATTTCCCCCCGGCTCACCTACACTGTCCAGAAAGATTTTCACGATCGCCTCGGGCTACCGTTGCCCCCGAAGCGATCGCGCCAACTGATCCACACCACCCCAGAAATGCCGGAATCAGCCTAGAGCTTGCTTAAAATCCGGTTGACGATCTCCACGCCCGTGAGCGCTTGCCAGCCAAATAGCCCCAACAGAATCATATTCAGGGAAATATGGGCGGCGCGGGCGATGGCATTGCCCTTTTGCATAAAGGGAACCAATGCCGCAGCAATGGCAATCATGGCCGTCATCCCCAACCCAACCAGCAAATGGGGGCCGACAAACAGCTTGCCATTATTGATATAAGTCACCGCCATGCCGCCAACGCTGCCGGAAACCATCAACGCCAAGAGGATTGCGCCAATGCGATAATGACGATTAGCGAAGTTTTTGCCCACCAATTCCTTGCGGGCTTCTTTGTCAGCTTTGCGGGTTTTGCGGCTTTGGGAGCCGAGGTAGAAGGCATAAACCGACAGCCCCAAGAGCGCCCACATCATGAGCGGGTGGAAAAATTGGGAATAGACTTTCACCGATTCGGGAAGTTCAAAGCTCATAACTGTGCCTTATCAAATCTAAAAATATTGCTAACTTAACTTAACATTTTCTTGGCGCTATGGATCATCTGAAGCCGGTTAATCACGAGGCGATCGCCCAATCTCTCGACCACAGGGACTTTAAATTTCTCAACTCTGGCGGGAAGTTGTATCGTTGAGAAAAATCCCCTGGCCTTTGGGGTGGGGGAATTCGCCAACCCCCGATCGCCATGTTTAATTCTGTCCAATTGGTTTCGATGCGGCTCCACCATTTCATCGGCAGTTGGCTCGCTCCCGATGCCGTTGTGATTGATCTGGGGGCAAACCGGGGCTATTTTGCCCAAGAGGTGAATGCCGCCTATGGTTGCACCTGCTACGCTTTGGAGGCAATGCCGGATCTTTACGCGGCTATTCCCCAGACGGAGAAGATTCGCCCCTTCCACTATGCGATCGCCCCCACCAACGCGCCGATTACGTTCAATGTTTCGGATCAGGAGGAGTCCGGCAGTGTCCACGCGCTGCCCACAGCGATGATCACCGAGACGATCACGGTTCCGGGCATTACGCTGACCCAATTCATGGCGGATCAAGGCATTGATCAGGTGGATTTACTCAAGGTGGATATTGAGGGGGCGGAAATTGATCTATTCCAAACCCTCCCCGATGCAACACTGGGGAAAATTAAACAAATCGCGGTCGAGTTTCACGATTTTCTTGATTATTTTGAGGATGATGGGGCGATCGCCGCGATTAAGGCCCGGCTGGAAAGTTTGGGTTTTGCCTGTATTGTTTATTCCCTCACCTGCCATGCCGATGTGCTGTTTATTAACCGCGCCCTTGCCCCCCTTTCGGCTTGGGATTATTTCTATCTAGGCACAGTGGACAAATACCGGCGGGGGATTACCCACGGGATCCGTTGGCGGTTGGAGAAGTGGTTAGGACGGGAGGGGGCGTGATGGAATCCTTAAAGTTTGTTGATCCTACTCAATCGGGCCGGCGGCAATTGACGGATCAGGAGCGCGATCGCCTCCGTCAAGCAATGCAAGCCCAAGCCCAGCTAGAGGGATACGATCAACTCACGGAACTCTGCCGCATTGGTGAGCCAGAAATGGCCCATCGCCTCGCGGCCCAACATCCTGAATGGGGTTATTCAATTGAATTTGGTGTTGTTGTGGTTGACCCTTCCCTTCACGATCAAGTCCGATTAGAGAGATACGAGCAACTAAGGGAGCTATGTGGTGCTGGTGAATTGGATATAGCAATTCGTCTTGTCACTCAACATCCGGAATGGGGGTATTACATTAAAAAGGGTCTTGTGATTGCTAATCCTAAATAAAATAGGGTTTTGATGTTCTAGTGTGTTCAGACCAATGGAATTATGGCCATACTGAAGGGTGCGCGGGGAGAATCAGGGTTTACCTTGGTGGAAATGTTGATCGTGATTGTGATTATCGGTATTTTGGGCAGTATTGCGGTGGTGACTTGGCAAGGTTTTTTTGAGCGGCAACGGTTGGTACAATCGAGCGATCGCCTTTTCCGCACGTTACAATCCACCCGCGAAACCGCCAAATATCGCCATCTTCCTTGGCAAGTCAGCATCCGCCAAGGGGCCAACCGCGTTGAATTTGCTGCCCATCCCGCTGATCCCGATCAATTTATCCCGATGACGGTTTGGGAAGATCCCCAACAGTGGGAGCAATTAGACCCAGGGGTAAGGATCGATCTGATCAATGATCGTGGTGAGAAAGAAACAAATCTTGAGCCTAAAACCATTGCAAGCCAATCCGTTTGGTCTTTTTTGTTTAACCATCAAGGTTGCCCCGTCAGCAGTATTTACAATTCCTGTGGTGATGTGATCGAATTGGGTCGCTTCGGCCTGCGGATTGAGGGGAATAGTGATGGGCCTTATGTATTGCGTCGCTGTATTCTCCTCTCGACAGTCTTGGGGTCAATGCGTCAGGGGCGGGGCTATAGTCAGCCCGATGATGACAAGCGGTATTGCTATTAATTGGGGGAACGGGATCGGAGCGACAGGTTAGAATTGGGGGCGATTGATGGCTAGGGAAGGGAAGAAACTATGTTGCGATCGCTCCGGATTGAAAATTTTGCCCTCGTTGATCAGCTTGAACTGGAATTTGGCCCCGGCCTCAATGTGCTAACGGGGGAAACGGGCGCAGGGAAGTCGATTATCCTTGATGCCATTGATGGCGTATTGGGGGGAAAAATCACCAGCCGCCTGCTGCGCACCGGGAGCGATCGCGGCCTCGTCGAAGGCACATTTTTACTCTCCCCCCCCTTGAAAGCCTGGTTAGATGCCCAAGAAATCGACCTCATCGATGCCGATAGCCTTGTTTGTAGCCGCGAATTTTCCGCCACCCAAGGCAGTTTACGCAGCCGTTCCCGGATTAATGGCGTACTGGTGAACCGGCAACAGGTGGGGCAACTGCGGGAGCATTTGGTGGAAATCACCGCCCAAGGCCAAACTGCCCAATTGATGATCGCCAGCCATCAACGGGATCTCTTGGATGCCTATGGTGGTGACGAAGTGCAGCAAGGGAAATTAGCGGTAGCTGAAGCCTTTGGAGCCTATCGCCAAGCTCAAAAAGCCCTCCAATCCCGCCGCCAATCGGAAAAAGACCGCCTCCAACGCATCGATTGGCTGCAATACCAACACCAAGAACTCGCGGGGGCTGATCTCGATGATCCCCAAGAATTAACCCAATTGGAACAGGAGCGCGATCGCCTTTCCCATGTGGTGGAACTCCAACAAATGGGTTATCAAACCTACCAAGCCCTTTACCAAAATGACCAGGGGGGAGAGGCGATCGCCGACCTCCTCGGCCCCGTGGAAGCCCAAATTAAAGAAATGGCCAGCTATGACAGTCAACTTGAGGGCCTGTTAGAAATGGTACAAAGCGCCCTAACGCAAATTGTCGAAGCCGGACAAGTCCTCAACCGCTATAGCGATAGCCTCGAATCTGACCCTGAACGGTTAGCGGAAGTGGAAACCCGCCTCACCACCCTGCGCCAACTCTGCCGGAAATACGGCCCCGATTTAGCCGATGTCATCGCCCATGGCGAGGCGATCGCCACCGAACTCGCAGACCTCACCGTTGGCGGCCAATCCATCGAAGCCCTCGAAGCAATTCAGGACAAATGTTATCAAACCCTCACAAAAGCCTGTGAACACCTGCGCCAGCAACGCCAACAGGCCGCCCAAAAACTCGCCAAACAACTGGTCAAAGAACTCAAACCCCTAGCGATGGAAAAAGTTCAATTTGACTGTCGGCTCCTACCCCTCGAACCCACATCCCATGGCGCGGATCAGGTGGTATTCTACATCAGCCCCAACCCCGGCGAACCGCTGCAACCCCTGTCAGAAACCGCTTCCGGGGGGGAAATGAGCCGCTTTCTGTTGGCCCTGAAAGCCTGTTTTTCTCAAATTGAAGCCCAAAATGTCAGTAAAACCTTGATTTTTGATGAAATTGATGCGGGGGTATCGGGAAAAGTCGCCCAGGCGATCGCCCTCAAACTTCATCACCTTAGCCATCCCCATCAGATCCTCTGTGTCACCCATCAACCCCTGATCGCCGCCCTCGCTGACCATCATTTTCGCGTTGATAAACAGGTGGCAAAATCCAAACAGGGCGATGCTCGTACCGTCGTGCGGGTCGTCCCCCTCATTCACCCCGACAGCCGCACCACAGAACTCGCCCAACTCACGGGGGGAGATTCTGCCCAAGAGGCGATCGCCTTTGCCCAATCCCTCCTCCACCAAGCCGCCCACCAACGCCGTTAACCACCAAACCCTCCCCCTCTAACCCTCAGCGGCGACAACCCCAACGTCAGGAAAAGGCAGGGAAATCAGTAGACGGGGCAAAAATTGTAGGTATTATGGGGCTAACTTGTTATCACACCGGGATTTAGTCGTTAAAATACTCTCAACTTCAAAATATTCTCAGACCCAGACACCCTAGAGCACTATGACTGCTGCATCTCAACCCACAAAACTTGAGTATTCCGGGCAGACTGTCGATGTTGTCCCGGCAGGGGACGAAGCTCCGACAGAATTGAATCACGGGGGAGAGACCAACGGCTCAACCAGTGCCCTCGTTTCTGCCAAGGGAACATTTTCAAATTTTCTCGCCCCCCTGAATAAGGATAGTTTTCAGCGGGTTGTGGTTGAGGTGGAAGACAAGCTCAAAGTGGTGAATCAAACCCTGAGCTTGCTCGATAGCATTATTGACAGTCAAGGCTTTGACTCTGTTCTCGATGAAATGTTGCGATCAATTACCCTCAAAACCGGGGAATTGCTCGGGGCTGATCGCACCACCATCTATCTCCTCGATGATGATCAAAATGAACTCTGGTCGATCGTTGCCAAGGGCAGCGATGGCAAGCCCATTGAAATTCGCATTCCCGTCGGGCGGGGGATTGCGGGGGAAGTGGCGCAGTTTAAACAGGTGATCAACATCCCCTTTGATTTTTACGACGATCCCCGCTCCGAAGCCGCCAAAGAATTTGATAAACGCAACAACTACCGCACCTATTCGATGCTGGCCCTGCCCCTGCTCAGTCAGGATGGGGAACTGGTGGCGGTGGTGCAACTGATTAATAAATTAGAGCCGGGGCGATCGCCCGATATCCCCCTCGATGGGCGCATTTCCCACACCGGCTTTACCGATGAAGATATCGATGTCTTTGAAAACTTTGCCCCCTCGATTCGCCTCATCCTCGAATCCTCCCGCTCCTTCTACAAAGCCACCCAACGGCAGCGGGCCGCCAACGCCCTGATCGAAGCCACCAACTCCCTCAGCAAGGGCAACCTTGATCTCGATACGACGCTGCGCACCGTCATGGATGCCGCCAAAAAACTGATGAACGCCGATCGCAGCACCCTCTGGTTGATCGACGACGAAAAAAACGAGATCTGGACAAAAATCCCCCTGCCCAATGGCAAAACCTTGGATTTAAATGTGCCGATTGGGGTAGGGTTTGCCGGTCATGTGGGTAAAACCGGGGAAACCCTCAATATTGGCTTTGACCTCTATGAGCATCCCATGGCGGAAACTGCCAAAAACACTGACGAAAAAACCAAATACCGCACCTGTAGCCTGCTCTGTATGCCGGTCTACAACTCCGATAACAAGTTAATTGGTGTCACGCAATTGGTGAACAAGATCAAACAAGGGGATCATCCCCCCTATGATCCAACCCAGTGGCCCAAAGCACCGGAATGCTGGAAAGCCAGCTTTAACCGCAGTGATCAAGAGTTCATGAAGGCGTTTAACATTCAAGCCGGAGTGGCGCTCCAAAATGCGAAATTGTTCGCCAAGGTGAAGCAACAGGAGCAAATGCAGCGGGATATCCTGCGCAGCCTCACCAATGGTGTGATTTCCACCGATAAAAATGGGGTGGTGTTGGCCGCCAATGAAAAAGCCAAGGAGTTGCTAGGGTTTGATGAAGATAACCCCATCGAAGGCAAAATGATGAGCCAGTTGGTGGAAATTAAGGGTAAAGATACCGCCGAAAAAACTGAAGCCGGTCGTAAGGGGGACTTTTCAGAATCCTTTGAGCGGGCATTGCATCCGGTGGAAAATAAAGACCGCCAGCAATATTACCCCGATCAAACGATTATTTCCATTGTGGGCGATGAGCATAGCGTCAACCTTTCGATTAACTCCATTGCTGATGCAGCGGATGCCTCGAATGTGTCGGGGGCGCTGGTGGTGATGGATGATATTAGTGATGAGAAGCGGCTCAAGAGTACGATGTACCGCTATATGAACCAGGAGTTAGCGGAGCAACTCCTCGATGGGGGGGAAATTTTATTGGGAGGCGATCGCAAGGAAGTTTCCGTCCTCTTCTCTGATATTCGTAGCTACACCAGCCTCACGGAAAAACTCCAAGCGGAGGAAGTGGTGCAGATGCTCAACGAGTATTTTGAGGAGATGGTGGAATCGGTCTTTAATCACAAGGGCATCCTTGATAAATACATCGGTGATGCGATGATGGCGGTGTTTGGTACACCGAATAAATTAGAAGATCACGCTCTGATGGCTACTCAAAGTGCTCTCGATATGCGCCGTCGCCTGAAGATCTATAACGATTCCCGCGCTGTCCAAGGCAAGGACATTATTAAAATCGGGATTGGGATCAATTCTGACTTTGTGATCAGCGGCAACATTGGCTCTAGTAAGCGGATGGAATTTACTGCTATTGGGGACGGGGTAAACCTCAGTTCGCGGTTGGAGGCAGCAAGTAAACAATACGGTTGCGATATTGTGATTAGTGAGAATACCTATCACCAATGTAAAGAGCATATTGTCGTGCGGGAACTGGACTGTATTCGGGTGAAGGGCAAAACCCAGCCGGTGAGTGTTTACGAAGTGGTGGAAGAATTGGGGAATCCGTTACCGCCTAACCATGAGGAAGTGATTGAACTCTATCATCGCGGGCGGCATCTTTATACGCACCAAAACTTTTCCTTAGCCCTCTCCTATTTTGCGACAATTCTGGAGTTAGAACCAAAGGATAAAGCGGCTTATTTGCACATCAACCGCTGTCAACATTTCCTGAAAACCCCACCATCAAAAGATTGGGATGGAGTTTGGACAATGACGACGAAGTAACGATGGTGCGTCAGTCGTAAGGATAGCTGTTTTCATCCCCCGTTGCTTGCTCTGACGCACCCTACAGTTCAATCGTAGGGTGCGTCAGAGTCTTAATCCATAAAGCAAAAGAGCAACCTCACGGCTGACGCACCGTCTAGGGGCAACCCTGTAAAGATGGTGCGTCAGTTGTGGTTATGGCTGTTTTTATCCCCCGTTGCTTGCTCTGACGCACCCTACAGTTCAATCGTAGGGTGCGTCAGAGCCTTAATCCATAAAGCAAAAGAGCAACCTCACGGCTGACGCACCGTCTAGGGGCGACAATCGTAGGGTGCATCAGATCCATGAATCCATGACTGACCCACCGTAGGGGCGAAAAATTTTTCGCCCTCCCCCTAGGCTTTAACTCAATTTTTCTGTGGGTGCAACGGCGGGGGGGTTGAGGCTGCGGAAATAGAGACCCCCGACGAGGCTTAAAAAGAGGCCATAGGCGAAAAGTTGAACGCCGTAGAGGGTTTCCCGATAGCCGAAGAGGGTTTTGAAAAGGATGCCGGGGAATTGATGATCCGGCAGGATGGCGCGACCATCCCACACCAGCGGCCCCAGTAAGCAAGCGTTGCCTCCCGACCAACAGAGCCAACTGAGGGCGGGATGGAGTTCGACCCAGGCGATCGCCGCCCCATCGAGGTGACGCAGGGCAGAAATCACCAGGCCCGAGACAATCAGGAGCAAAAAGACCCCCATGATTTGGAAAAACTGTTTAAGGTCAATGCGGAGACCCCAACGGAATAGGAGGAAGCCGACGATCACGGCTCCGATGAAACCGGCGATCGCCCCCAAAATCGGAATCCAACCCTGTTGAAATTTCGCTACCAAAAAAATCACCGTTTCAAACCCTTCCCGCAATACCGCCGTCGCTACCAGGCTAAACACACCCCAACTCGCGGCCCCCGTCAGGGCAGCGGCTACCGTCCCCTCGACTTCCGCTTTGAGCGTGCGGGCCTGCTGCGTCATCCAGATCAGCATCCAACTGAGCATGGCGATCGCCACCACGCCTAACCCCATTTCAAAGAGTTGACGCACGAGCACCGCTTCAGCGGTTTGCCCTTGGCCCACCCGTTGCAGGAGTCCGATCAGCAATCCCCCCACCACGACACTACCAGCCAGGCCCGCCCCAATCCCCAGATAGACGGCTTTCACCAGCCGGGGCTGTTGAGCTTGGCGAATACAGGCAAGGACAATCCCCACCACAAGGGCAGCTTCCACGCCTTCCCGGAGCGTGACTAAAAAGGTGGGAATGGCGGCACTCCAATCCATGATGTTTGATGCTCCTTGGCTGAGGGTTACACAAGGCATTGTATGCCCTCCATCAAAAATCCCCCACTAGCGCAAACTCACGAAACCCGCCTCACGGATTAGGGCTTGGCCCTGCTCGGTCAAGAGGAGTTTGGCGTAGGCTTCCCCAGCGGCTTGGTCGGGGCTGCCATCTTTCTTAATGACGACGGTGAGGCGACGGGTGAGGGGATAGGAACCGTCACGGAAGGCGGCGGTGTTGACTTGGCGATCGCCATTAGTAGGGCAGGGGCCGGGGGGGATCGTGGGAGAAATATATGTACCGCCATCGGGGGTAATGGGGACGGTTTTGATCATGCATTGAGCGGCGAGGAGGGGAGCAGAAGCCCAATAGATGCCGCCGGGATCGGTGGCGAGTTTTTGGATGGCTTCGGTGGTGGTTTTGATCGATGTGGCGTTGGCAACGTCGCTCTCGCCCTTACTGTAGTAGCGAATGGGCAGGTCAGGGCCGCCCACTTCTTGCCAGTTGGTGTATTCCTGGGCTTGGAGTTTATTGATTTGCTCCATCGTGAGGCCCATGATCGGAAGATCGGGGTGAACGGCGATCGCATAGCCATCAATGGCCACTGGAATTTCGGTGAGTTGCAAGCTTCGTGTTTGGGCCGCCTCATGTTCTTTAGCCGAGATCGAGCGTGAGGACATTACAAAGGAAAGTTGATTTTCCAACAGCATTTCAATCCCTTTCCCAGAACTGGGATCACCCGACCAAGGATCTGCATAGATGAGTTCAAAATTGGGATGAACCGCGTTGATCGGTGCTAGAGATGCCGCCCGAATTAACGACCAGGTGGTGCTGCCCCCATAGCGAAATACGCCACTGGGTACGGTGGTTACATCAGCAAAGGATTTGAGGATACTGGGATCAGAGGGGGTTTCGACGGTGGCAGGAGTGGCGACGGTGGAAGCCGAGCGGAGCCACCAAGCACCTCCCCCAAGGATCGCGCCACAAACTACGGCACTGAGAATTAAGGCTTGTGTTTCTTTTGCGTTTCCCATGGCTGTTAATGATCAGGAGTGAGAGCTTCACTACAAGGTGGTGCTGGCCATTTCCCGCCACTGGGTTAAAAATTTGGCGGGGCGATCGCTCCGCGATGTTGATCGGCGGTGATTCTGCGATTTAGCTACCCTTCAGGGCCAATTGATCGAAGGTGAGGGCCAAGTCAAGGAGAAAAATCGGCTGTTGACCGTTGCCCAAATGCCAGAGGGCCACATATTGGCTGAGGCGGCGGAGCATTGTCGAAGCATCCGGGAGGGGTTGGATCGTGGCGATGGGTAATTCCATCATGTTGGGCAACTCCGTTACCTGAATCCCCCCTAAACCCTGGGGGGTGCGCACCAAAATTAAAAAGGGCCGTTGGTCGGGGGCGGCCAATCCTAAAACCTGCTCCAACCTTAACAGCCTTACCATTTCCCCCTCTAAATCCAATAACCCCACATCCTCAAAATCTGGGTGCAGTTCCGGGGGGCGGGGGCTGATTTTTACCACCACTTTCATCGGGAGGGCAAAAAGATGGGGGCCGATCGCAAAGACAATCACCCGCATCAGGTCAGGTTCAGCGCGTTGGTTCATAATGGGCGGCCTGCGGCTTTGAGGGCAGCGGTGAGGGTGGTGAGGATTTCCTGCTCGACATAGGGTTTGGTGAGGTAGGCATAGGCCCCCAATTCGAGGGCGATCGCCTGAAATTTATCCCGACTGCGGGAGGTGAGCATCACGACCGGGATTTTCGCCCATTGCAGATCCTGACGCACCGCACTGAGAAACTCCAACCCATTGAGGCGGGGCATCTCAATATCACAAATCATCCCATCTACCGATCGCCCACTGCGCAAAATTTCCAACGCCTCCCGGCCATCTTTGGCCTCAATCACCTGCTGCCCTGCCCGTTTGAGGATTAACCCCAGGGTTTGCCGCTCGGTGAGGGAGTCATCTATGACTAAGATCGTGGTTTTGGCGATGGGAGGAGCTTCCCCTAGGGCATCCAGGGGCGGCGGTGTGGCATCGGCGGGATGACTGGGGGGGACATATAGCCCGAGGGCTTCCGCTGCTAAATCCGGGGGGAGGGGGGTGCTGGCTAAGGCTAAGGGTGAGGGGGTTTCCTGGATTTGGCGCATCCCGTTGCGTTGGGTATATTGCACCAACATCGCCCCATCGATGACGAGGGTAAGGCGGCCATCGGCAAGGATACTACAGCCATAAAGGTAGGGGGGAGGGGCGATCGCATCAGAAATCGGCTTAATCACCAACTCCTGCTCCTCAATCACCTGCTCCACCTCCAAGCCCAGCAAACCATCGGGGGTGCGTAACAGTAAAACCGGGGCAATATTTTGGGGCGTGGTCAGCACCGGCTGTAACTCGCCATTCCCCGCCAAGGCCAAGCGACTCGTCGCCAACCGAGGCGGCGATTTAAACAACGCCCCCAACTCATACACCGGAATCGTATATTCATCTTCCGCCTGATGCCAATCCAGCACCTTTTGCCCCGCCAAAACCCGCAGCTTTTCCCCTGGAATTAAGACCTGCTCAATTTCATTGGACACAAACCCATAAACCGATTGCCCCGCCCGACAGATCAGCAACCGCGCACTCAGTAACGATTCCCGAATTTGAATCGAGAAAATCGTACCCTGTGCGCCCCGGTCAATCACCTGTAATGTTCCTTTAATTTGGGCAAGTTGGGTTTTGACCACATCTAACCCCACCCCCCGGCCAGACAGATCCGTAACCTGGGCAGCGGTGGAAAACCCTGGAGTACACAACAGGGCCAAGAGTCGATCTTGCCATTCTGGACTGTGGCGGATTTGGGCGGCTTCGGTGGAGGTGATGAGATGGTGGGCGATCGCCCGCTCCAAAATGCGCCCCACATTCAACCCCTGGCCATCATCCCGCACCTCAATAATCGTGCGGTTCCCCTGGTTATAGGCAGCAATCTCAATCTGTCCCTCTGCCGGTTTACCCCGGGCTCGCCGTTCATCAGGGCCTTCAATACCATGATCAAAGGCATTGCGCACCAAATGCAACAGCGCATCATAGAGATTTTCCGTCACGGTTTTATCAATTAAAACCCCCGCCCCCTGAATCTTCAGATTCACCGCCTTTTGATGCACCATCGATAACTGTTTCACCATCGGCGGAAACCGTTTTAATAACCCCTCAATGGGCATCATCCGCGCCGATTCCATGTTATCCCGCAGTTGCTTGGAAAGGCGTTTTTCCCGCTCAATGGTTGAAGCGGTGGTGCGCACCAGGAGATTCATATCCTCCGTGGCTTGGGTGAGTTGGGAAGTCTCCTCTAAGGCAGAATAAAGGAGGCGATGGAGTGTGGAAACTTCTTCTCCATTGGTTTCACGGGGCAGCAATTCCCGTAATTGTCCGAGGGTGAGGCGGTGTTTTCGTAGCCAATCCGCCAGCTTTTGCACCGAAGCTTGGAACTGTTCATCTCGGAGGGATAACTGGTTTTGATTGATTAATAATTCCCCAACCAAGTGATTGAGATGCTCCAGTTGATCGAGATCAATCCGGAGGGTTTTGCTGATCGGTTTGGGGGTGGGGTTGTTGGGGATGGGGGTGGGGTCGGGTTCCTGGGTGAGGGTGGTGATATCGTCCCAAAGATCGCTGGCGAGGGTAATGCTGTTGGGGATGGGGGTGGCGGGCTGAGAGATTAAATCTGGCTCTGGGGTGCTAGCCCGTTCCATTTCCTCGATCGCCTCATTAGGCGTGATGGGGGGTTCTATGGGTGTGGGATCGATGGCGGATCCTGGAGAGGCTGATCCGGTAAATTGTTGCCAAGCCTGACTTAGTATCGCGCCTTGGGTGCGATCGCCTGCCAAAACCTGACGCTGCGCCGTTTTTAAATCTGCCAAGGCCAACGCCGCAATGGCGCAAATCGCCTCCGGGGAAGTCATCACCGCCATTTGAATCGTTTGGGAAAGAGCCGTAAATGTAGGCAATCCTAAGGATTCTCCTAAACCAATAAACACATCTGTTTGTTCCTGCAACAAACCCGCCAGGGCTAATTCATCCCCCCCCTGATCAATCAGCGTTGCTAACTCCTCAATTCGCTGCTGCACCCCCATTTCAAAAATCGATTGGGTAATATCAAACCCCATTTCTGAAGAGGTGGGCAGGGGGGGCTGATGATCAAAACAATCCCCCAATTTCCGCTGAAAACGGGCAAAAATATCAGCAGCATGATTCAGTAACTCATCATCCTGACTATGCTCCCCCGCCAACTCCGCACTCATCGCCAAACGCAGACATTCATAGCCCTCAAACAGCATCCCCTGCACATCCTGATCAATCACCGCCTCCGGGGCCAACAAGGCCCGGAAAACATCCTCTAGATTGTGGGCGATCGTCATAATCGTATCCCGGCCGACATTCGCGGCCGCCCCCTTGAGGGTATGGGTGGCCCGCATCAAGCTATAAATATCCGCAGTAGCCGCCGTTTCATTGAGGGCCAGCAATTCCTGCTCAATGGTGACAAGCAGATCCTGAGCTTCAGTCACAAAGTATTGATAACCTTCGGGATTGCGCAGCGTGGGAGTAGGTTCCGGTTCCCAAGTTTCCACTTCCCAGGGTTCAGCCGGTGTAGGGGAAGGTTCCGGTTCTAGGGTGGGGCTGGGTTCCGGCTGGATTAAAAAGTTATCAAAGGTTTCTAATTCATCCAGGCTGAGTTCATCCAAAGTCAGGAAATCACTAGCCCCAAAGGGATCCGCAATGGCGTTACTTTCCTCAAAACTAGCAATCTCTAGGTTGTCCTGATTCTCAAAACTAGCAATCTCTAGGTTGTCCTGATTCTCAAAATTGGCAATTTCTAGGTTGTCCTGATTCTCAAAACTAGCAACTTCTAAGTTGTCCTCATCTTCAGTTTGATCCGATCTAAACGGGGGGTGATGGGTTGCGGGTAAGGAAAGATCCGGTGCTGCTTCCCATTCGATAAAGTCATTGAAAACTGCCGGTTCTGAGGGCGGAGCGGGAAGTTCTGAAGGATCGGCATCTAGCCAAGAACGGGGTTCAAATTCTGGGGTAATCACAGGTTCCTGTTCCCAGAGATCCACCTCGCCTGGATGGGGGTGGGATAGCGCGGTTGTGGTGACGGGAATTTCTGGGATTGGGGAAAGATCTAGATTTGCCCAAGGATCCCCTGACTGCTCTGGATTCAGTGGGGATTGAGGCGCTAAGGGGGTTTGTTCCGGTTGAGGATCGGGAGGGGTTAAAGGTTCCGGTTGAGGATCGTCATCGATGGGGATCAGTGTACTAGATCGCATCGCCATTGTCGGGGGGAATGGGGCCACCGGCTCCGGATCACGCAAAAGATCAGCAGGCAAGGGATGATCGCCAAACAGATCATCATCATCCTGAACAGGAATATTGCGGGGCGGCGGCGTAATCAAGGGGGGGCGGGCCGGTTCGTCGTCATCTATGGGAATGGATTGGCGGCTGGGCGGGCGGCTCAGTTCCTCATCAGAATCATCATCAATGGGGATCACAGTGGAAGCTTGGGGGGGTTGGGATTGCAAGATGGTTTCAGCGGCCTTTGCCACCTGCTGGCCGATTTCGTCGGTTTGGAAATAGTCCCAATCCCGGATCGATGACCAGAGGCCACCAGCTAGTTTGTGCAAATCCCAGTCTTTCATAAAAAATATAGCAGTAAGCGGGAAACTCAGAGGCTTGAGCCATGAGAGGAAAGCGACTCGGCGAATTTATTCGCCGTGGTCTTCCTTATGATAGACTGACATACATCTATTAGTTTAGCGGCTGTTATGTAGTCAGTCTGCTCCAAGGGATATGCCTAGAACCTTAAGTAATTAATGGTGTGGCATATCTTAAAAAAGTAGCCAGAAAGCTAGGCTTAGACCTTAGCCAACTGGTTAGACGGTGTTTGACGGCCGTAGCGAGAGTTAGATTTTGGCCAATACTAAAATCTACTCTGTCAGCAGAATCTCAGTGTCTTTAGACCTGAGAGTGTCAATAATTTTTGACCGTCTCTGGTCTAATTTTAGCCCCAACCTCTCCCCTTGCACCGTAACCCACGAAAACCAAGGGAAGGATCACCGCCGATTGTGGGGGGCGATCGCCCCAACCCAGGGCAGAGCTTGGAGATCAACGGCGCTTAGTCTGACTTTTGCACGAAAATTTGAATTTCAGCTAACAGATCCGTTGCTGTTTTCCAGGGTTTAACTTTGCCATCTTTGAAAACTTTGGCAATAAAGGGGGCAGGATTTTTCTCAACGAACTTTAACATTCCTGATAAAGCTCTATGAAACGCTAGGGCAGTTTCTTCTCCAGAAAGTTGCTGCAATGCCAGGGTAAACATTTTAATGCCCGCATAGGCTACAGCCCGCCGCTCTAATGAATTACGAGCAATCCTTGCATCCTTAGTAAGAATCACCCAGCCTCGCGCACCAATCACCGGCAACCAGTGAACATCTTGGGCATTTTGGGGAAAGTGATCATCATGGGCTTCTACTGTCACCCCAGTTGATCTGAGTTTTTCAAGAATGGGTTGTTTCCCTAGGCAGCGATCAACAAAAAAGATAATTGATTTTGATGGAGCGTTCATGCAGCAGTGGGGCGGGTTTCACAACGAATGGCCTCCTGAATTTTTTCAAGATCACATTCATAATCATGGGCAATTTGTTCAGGAGAATCACCGGCATGAAAACGCTCAGTAACGATTTCTGTGGGGATGCCTGTATCTGCAATGGTCATTCTGCCAAACGAAATCCGGGGATCAATTACTACGAAGCGGGGATTTTTTTCTTCATGATTACGGGTAAAAGGGTAGAGCTTGATTGCAAGGCCGTGATCATCAGGTTCAATCCGTTCTAAATGATGATTTAATAGATCTTTTAGCGTCATTTGACCTTGCCTAGATGCGTTAATTTGTAAACCGTATTGTTTAATGAATAAATCAACACCATCCGTATAGAATTCACGATGGGCTAGGGGGTGAGCAATTTGAAATTCACATTCAAGATAATCGAGGGCATTTCTAACTTTATGCAATTCAAGTTGATGATGTTGTCGAATTGCTCTTAAAATATGTACTTCAATTAAATTAATAAAGCTGAGTCGCAAGGGTTGTTTTTCAGGGGTTTCAATGAGCGGTCTAAATTGTTTTTGCCCATCAACTACCGGATATTTTCGCCCCACTGTCCAAGCGCGAATGGTGGAAACAGGTATTTTGAGATAGCGGGCTGCATCCCCGGTAGAATAATTGGGGATCATGCGAGGATCTTGACCGCCGTAAATGTCCATAGTTTTGAGGTTTTTTCTTATTTTAGAGGGTAGGGAGAGATTTGTCAGACTCGTTGAGGGCAGGGAGCGCGATCGCTCTATAATGACAGCGTTGTTTGTGGAAATTTGCGCCCGTGAGTAAGCTCGCCCTGCTGAGTGTCAGCGATAAAACTGGAATTGTTGAATTGGCCAAGGCTCTGGTGGAAGAATTTGGCTTTGATCTCATTAGCAGTGGTGGCACAGCCCAAACCCTGATCAATGCTGGTTTACCCGTAACGAAGGTCAGCGACTACACCGGCTCCCCGGAAATTTTGGGGGGGAGGGTGAAAACTCTTCATCCCCGCATCCATGGGGGGATTTTGGCCCGGCAAGATCTAGACAGTGATTTGGCAGAACTGACTGCCAACGATATTCGCCCCTTTGATTTGGTGGTGGTTAACCTTTACCCCTTTGAGGCGACGATCGCCCAACCCAACGTCACCCTAGAAGAGGCGATCGAAAAAATTGATATTGGGGGGCCAACGCTGCTACGGGCCGCGGCCAAAAACCATGCTCACCTGACGGTTTTGTGCAATCCTCACCGTTATGGGGCTTATTTGGAGGAACTCCGCGCCCAAGGGGGCAGCGCCAGCCTGAAGTTTCGCCAGGCCTGTGCTTTAGAGGGATTTGAAATGACCGCCCATTACGATCGCGCCATCTCCATTTATTTCGCCCAGCTCACCGGCAAAACCACCGAACTCAACATCACCGCCACCCCGCTGCAAACCCTCCGCTATGGGGAAAACCCCCACCAAAACGCCACTTGGTATAAAACCGATGCCACGGGCTGGACGACGGCGACGCAACTCCAGGGTAAGGAACTGAGCTATAACAATTTGGTGGATTTGGAGGCGGCGCGGCGGATTATTTTGGAATTTTTCGGCGGTGATCCGGCGGTGGCGATTCTTAAACATACCAATCCCTGCGGGGTGGCGATCGCCCCCTCCTTAGTCGAAGCCTATGAACGGGCCTTTCATGCTGATTCCGTTTCCGCCTTTGGGGGAATTGTTGCCCTCAATCGCCCCATTGATGCCACCACCGCCACAGCGTTGAAAAAGACGTTTTTAGAATGTATTGTTGCGCCGGGTTGTGAGCCAGAAGCGCAGGAAATTCTCGCTAAAAAAGCGAATTTGCGGGTGTTGGTGTTGCCGGATTTGAGCCAGGGGCCGACGGCTACGGTGAAGGCGATCGCCGGTGGTTTATTGGTTCAAGCCAGCGATGACGGTGTAGATGACCCCCAAACTTGGCAGGTGGTGACGCAAAAGCAACCCACCGAGGCCCAATGGGCAGAAGTACAATTTGCTTGGCAGGTGGCGAAACACGTTAAATCCAATGCGATCGTGGTGACGAGCGATCGCACCACCTTAGGGGTCGGCGCAGGCCAAATGAACCGAGTCGGGGCGGTGAGCATTGCCTTAGCCCAAGCCGGGGAAAAAGCCCAAGGGGCCTGTTTAGCCAGTGATGGCTTTTTCCCCTTTGATGATTCCGTCCGCACTGCCGCAGCGGCCGGGATTACGACGATCATTCAACCCGGTGGCTCAATGCGGGATCAAGACTCGATCGCCGCTGCTGATGAGTTGGGGTTGGTGATGGTCTGCACGGGTAATCGGCATTTTCTGCACTAAACAAGAAGGAGCGGTATGACGGGGTTGATTATTGTCGGGTTGGCGATCGCCGCCTATCTTTTGGGTTCTTTTCCCACGGGCTATTTACTCACGAAACTGCTCACAGGCCTCGATATCCGTGAGCAGGGTTCCGGCTCGACGGGAGCAACAAATGTATTACGCACCGTGGGCAAAGGGGCGGCGGCGGCGGTGCTGCTCATCGATGCGCTGAAGGGATCTTTAGCAGTGCTATTAGTCTATGGCGTAGGGCAGATCAGCCCGTACCTTGCCCCCACGCTGCAACCTTGGCTAGCCACAGCAGCGGGATTAATCGCCTTGATCGGCCATAGCCGCTCAGTCTGGTTGCGATTCCAAGGGGGCAAATCGGTGGCGACGAGTATCGGTATTCTTTTCGTGATGAGTCCCCTGGTGGCGTTGGGAACCCTTGGCGTATTTGGGATTACGTTGGCAGTGAGCCGGATTGTTTCGTTGGGATCGGTGATGGGGGCGATCGCTGTCGGCATTTGGATGGTGGTTTTGGGGCAACCCTTGCCCTATATCCTCTTTGGTATCATAGCGGGCCTTTATGTATTAGTCCGTCACCGCGCTAATATTCAACGCATCCTCGCGGGGACGGAACCGATGATCGGCCAAAAACTCCAAGCCGATCCCCCGACACAACCCTCACCCTAAATCCCTCCCCTAGCTCCCCCCTGTGGGGGTTGGGGATGAGGGGTTTAGCATTCCCCAAGTTGACAAATCATTTAAAAAGGGTGGTCTAACACCACACTCAGTTGCGCGGCTTTTTCGCATCGGATGCAGCGCCTTGTTGTGCGACCAAACGCTGGCTTTTGTTGTAAACAAACTCAGGATCAAGGTCTAGCCCTGAATCCCACTCTATGGTATCGAATGAAACGCGAACTCGATTAAATGCACTGAGATCTTTAAGACGCTGAAAAATGCCAAAGTCTAAGTATGGTTTCATATCCAGGATTCCGATCTCTCCGTTATCAAAGTCAATTGAGAGAAGATAATCCTCGGTTGGGGTGACGTGTTTTACAGATGGATACATAATTTAACCTCTCACTGTAACGGCTGAATTTTAAACAGTTCCTCTCCATTCATTACCAGCGTCCAATTAGCCATCAGCTCTTCCTATTGAAATTGTTGGCATTAAGTTTCTCCATTTCTAATCAGCAATCCGAAACTGGCGTACTCTTGCCGCACGATAACGCCCGCCATAAACGGCGTGAGGAATGAGCGTCCGGCGATCGCAGTCATCCCCTTAACTGGTTGCTTCTTGATACAGATGGGTAGAACTTGGCTCAGAACCTGATCAGTAGCTCAAGCTACCTGATGATTATGTTTAGCGGCTACCAGGGAATTTTACCACTCTATCAAGATCTTTCAATAGTCCGCTGCAACACGGTTTTTATGCGTTTTCTCTCGCCATTTTTATGTAACCAGGCATTCTCTCAAAATCTTTGAACCATCGCTGAATATTTGTATACTTTGACAAATCAAAACCACCCTCGTGGGCTACATGCGTGTATGCATACAAGCTAATGTCAGCAATGGTTGCATTAGCCCCAACAAAGAATTTATTTCCAGCTAGATGTTGCTCCATCACTGAAAGAGCGTGATGCCCGCCAGCTTGCTTTGCGTGATATTCTGCTTCCCGCTCTTTGGGTAAACCCAAATACTTATTGATATACCGTGCTGTCGCAATATATGGTTCATGGCTATACTGTTCAAAAAATTGCCACTGTAAGGCTTTAGTCCTCTCATACTTTTCTTGTGGTAGAAATTCAGTCCCTTCTGCAAAGTAGTTCAAAATTGCATTGGACTCCCACAGATACTTGCCATTATTTAACTCCACCACTGGTATTCTTGCATTGGGGTTCATTCGCTTAAACTCTTCGGTATGAGTTTCGCTAGCAAGGATATCAACATGAACCCATTCATGCGGAATACCAATAAACTGCATCAGCAGTTTGATTTTATAGCAATTCCCAGACAACATATCCCCAAAAACCTTACACATATGCGTTTCTCCCTCGATTCATGTAATGTTCATGCTTAACTGATGGGGTTAACCTCTTTAATTGACTCTACAACTTAACTCGTTCAGGTAACACATAACGGCTGAACTCACCCGCCGCCACTGACTTTAGTTGATATGAGAAGTTTAACATACGGTCGGGTGCAGTGATTTGTTATGATGCGTAAAAACTTGGTGAAAGATGTAGGTATTTCTCCAACCCCAATGCGTATTGCAATGTTCTAACAATAACCGCATGATTACCTGTATCGTACCAGTAGATTGAGATTGGTATTGTACTACCATCAATCATTGTCAGAACAATACGATCACTCCCTTCTTCATCGCTTTTATCTGGATTGATTTCAGTTTCTACATTTTTTATATCTTGTGTCCTGTATCGCCCTGCTTCTGTGCCATCAAGCTCATAAATTAGATAGCCTATTTTCCTATCTACTGTGTATGCCCTATCACGACTGCGATAAATCTTAACGTTATATTCATTTTGTTCTATAAGCCATTCACCCGTAAGTATAAGATTTGGCTGATCTTTCAGGAATTCGGATACTTCACGCCACAACATATGAAGATTTGTCATTGATGCTTTGGCAAAAGGTATTTTTTTGCCCCTAGCTTGATTCCCTTTCTTGATCCATAAAAATAGTTCAGGAGTTGCTTTTGGTTTAGACACCTCCTCTACACCTGTCACTTCTGATAAACGGAACACTTGTTTATTTATGTTAGTAAAACGCTTATTCTCTACCTCTAATGTGTTGGCTGTTTTGTCGAAAGCAAATTTACTAACTAAAAATGAGCTATACAATCTAAATAGTCCATAGATGAGTACAATGAGTCCTGCAATGTAGCAGAAGATAGATAAATCGCTCGCCTGTATGAATGAAGCCAGAATTTTGGGGGCGATGCCTAGATATGTAAGCATCAAAATAGCAACTCCAGATACAGCAAAAATACCCGCTAAGAATTGCTCATCTTGATAGGTAATAGCAATCAACAGGTGATTAGAATTATGCTCTAAAGTTTTGCTTTTCATTTACTCTTTTTTTAAATGAAGAGAACTCAATGTACGCAACATAACTATTAATTAGGTGGCGATTAGCAGCGTAGCTAATTTAGTAATGGAAAACCAGAAATTTCCATTCATAATGATGGAACCTACTCTAGCACATGAATATACAGGTGTCCAAAATTGCTAGGTCTAGCATATACAAAAATTCATTCTGCACAATGGCGGGTTTAGGGCTTCACCGGCAGCCGGTAACTGGTCAAGGGTAGGAAAATCGTCAACACCTCCCCCGCCGTGGGCCGTTGCTTCACCGTCAACTTACCCCCCAAGGCGTGACAGAGATTTTTCGTCACATCCAGATTGAGGCTTAAACTGCCGGTTTCCGGTTGGAACATCAGTAATTGCCCTAGGGATTTGAGCGATCGCGACAGCGACGTACTTTGGGACACCAATTGCAGCTTTAACTGATTCCCCGCCGTCGTCACCTGCACCGCCACCGATTCCCCCGTGGGGAGGCTACGGGTGAGCCGCTCCATTAACCCCGTTAACACCTGGGCCAACATCGCAGGATGGCTAATAATCGTTGGCAATTCTTCGGGTAAAAGAATATCGAGGGTAATATTGCGCCGCTGGGCCTGTTTTTGCCATTGGCTCGTATGTTGTTGAATAATTTGTTGCAAAGAAATGGGGATTAATTGCCCAACGGTTTGGGGTTGATCCACTTGAGATTCTAATTCCGTAGCTCGAAAAATTAACTCCATACGGTTAATTTGATCGGTGCATTCTTGATCAATGGTTTCTAACCGCTTCACCACATCCTCGGTAAATGTGCAGCGCTTTTTCAACAGTAACCGCGTCAGCATCCGAATTGTTGTTAAGGGGGTGCGGACTTCGTGGGTGAGGGCTTGGAGCAGTTCCACCTCAGCGGTGGGGTCGGGGGTGGCTTGGATTTGGATCGTGGGAGCTGCTGGAGGTGGGGCTTGGTGGGGCAATTGTTTGAGCATGAGGCGATAAAACGCCGTTAACAGCCGGTAATCGGGGCTAGGGGGCTGGTATTGCTCCATGAGCCGATCTAAGGGGGCGACCTGGTGGGGGCTGGTGAGGCGGAGGCGCGATCGCAAGGCTTGCCAAGCTTGGCTCAACACTTCAGGGTTAAAGGAAAAATAAAAGCGCGATCGCCCTTCCCCATCTTTCCCCAACACCAAAACCACGCCGATCGCCTCCGTCCACACCAGACAAAACTGTTCCTCCACGAGGGGATCATGGGGAACGAGGGGATATTCCTGTTGTGCCACGGTGAGGGGTTTGCTGGCTCCGGCAGCGGGGAGTTGGAAATGGGCGAGGGCAATATCTTCGAGGGAACGGGGGCGGAATAACCCAATGCCCAATTGGGTGAGGAGATAGGGGTCATGGAGGACAGGGTTCGGCCCTGCTAGCACCAAACCGGCACAGGGGCGAGGAGAGGCGGCCAAAAGGTTGAGTAAAAGGTGATTGAGGGCGGCGATCGCCCCTGACCATTCCGCCTCTCCTGGGCGTGGCGAACTGCGCTCTCCCTCAGCCACGACTTGGAGAAAATCCAACGGTTCACTCTGTCCCACAATTTGACTGAGGGTGGGGAATCCCTCCGATTGCATCACCATAAGCCCACGAGACGCTTGCAGGTTCACTCTACTCGCTTTTCAACCCTTTCTAGGGGGGTAGAACCGAACCGCATCCGTCGCAATTCCAACCCACCTGTCTCCAGCCCCGCCCTTGCGGTATCCCTCCAAAGGCAGGCAATGGTTGAGGAAGGTTTTTTAATCGAGAAGCCATTCCAAACCAATCCCGACGCGGCTATCTTTACGAATCGGGGAATTTTGTTTTTCAATCTCCGTCGTCAGGCGCAATTGCCGGGTGAGGGCATAGCCGAGGGAGAGGGTCGTGATCCCCACTTCATCGCTTTGGCCGGGATTCACAAAGGTTTGTTGCAGCGATAAATCAGCGGCCCCGGTGCGGGAGAGAGCTAGCTGCACCTTTGCCCCCACATTGACCCCATCGATTTCTCGACCTTGGGTCGTAATGTGGCGATAACCCACCACGGGCGCAACGTTGAAATAATGCCCCAAAGGCCGCACATAGTAGCGGAAATCCCCGCCCCAGGTGGTGCGATCGCCCGACCAAGATCCCTGATAGACCCCGCTCACCGTGGCGCGACTGTTCCCCAATCGCACATCCTCCACCCCCACCCACCAGCCCCCCTGATCATCGGTGGAGGGGAATTGATGATAGCCCAAGCGTAGGCGGGGCAAAAAGGCCGGATCATTGCGAATTTCCGCCGCCACATCGGGGATTTCCTCCAGCCACCGCTGCAACACCGGGCTAGATTCCACCACCTCCGGCTCAAGGTTTAGGTTTTCAGGGTTCAGGGGTTGAGCATGGGCAGTGGTTGCCCAAGCACAGGGGATCAGCAGCAAACTCAGGAGAAATTTCAGCATTCAGGCTCAAAGGATGAAACAGGATCGGGGCTGGTTTCCGTTTTCACCATACCCCCAGGGCAAACCGGATCGGATGCTAGGGGTCTTCACCAAAACACCAGGCGATCGCCCCCAGCCCGATCAATCCTAACGCCAACCACCCCATTAGCCCCAACTGCCGAAACCCCCACAGGGGCAAATCTGTCAACAACTCGAACCCAAACCAGTTCACTACCATAAACAATAAAACCGTTACAATCACTAACATAACTTAATTTTCTACCCTCTAATCAATCACTATAAACTTAAGAGATGTTTAATGAAGTTAACTATAGATGATCTAAGGATTAATAATTATATTTTTGAGTAAAAAAAGGTAAATTCTCAAGCCAAAGGTTAAGTCAGAAATTATTGACAAAGCTGATTACTGGGTGAACAACTCGCTTAGGCATGATATGCTACAGCCAGCATCTATATTGTATTTAACGAAAAAAGTATTCTGCAATACATTTACACGAAAGGGCAAAAGGCGATCGCCAAAAATCAGGATTCCGCAAAATTGGCTTGTAGTCTGTTGTGGAATGGGTACTGTAGATTAGGGGTGAGCCAGTGGGCCATCAAAAACGAATGAATTGTTTTCTCGTTCAGGCAAGAGTCTGATCTTCGATAAGCCATCGCTTTAGGTCTAAGCGCACAGCTTTTGCCGATCATATCAAGCACAGCCCAATCCCGTGACCTTGCGGAGGGAGTGGACTAAAATCCGCACCTACTCACTGTGCTTAATCATCAAAGCAAAGGCTGTAACAGTGATACTTATCAACTAAACCCTGTTATGAAGTCAGCAGACCTTTAATCACAACAGAGGCATATTATGGATCGAGAAACCCTAATTTTAATTGTTGATGATAATAGTACAAATTTAAAGGTTTTATCCGACAGCCTCAAGTTGGCAGGATACCGGGTTCTGATCGCCAAAGATGGGGAAAGTGCCTTATCTAAACTGGAAAAAATTCAGCCGGATTTAATTTTGCTCGATGTGATGATGCCAGGCATAGATGGCTTTGAGACCTGTCAACGCATCAAGGCCCGCGATGATACAAAAGACATCCCGATTATTTTTATGACGGCCCTCGCCGATACCGAATATAAAGTTAAAGGGTTAAAATTAGGCGCGGTAGACTATATTACCAAACCCTTTCAGCAGGAAGAAGTTTTAGTCAGAGTTCGGGTGCACACTCAATTGCGACAACTGAGCCAAGAGTTAGAGCAAAGAGTAGCCCAAAGAACCTCTGAATTGCAGCAAGCTTTATTTGATTTAAAGCGCACCCAAAATATTCTCATTCATCGTGAGAAAATGTCAGCTTTAGGGGAAATTATCGCAGGGGTTGCCCATGAAGTCAACAATCCCCTCAGTTGTATTGTTGGCAATATCACATTAATAAAAAATACCTGCACCGATTTATTCACTGCCTTAGCCATCTATCAAAGACAAGCGAATTTATCTCAAGATCTTCAAGAAGAGATCGATAATTTAGAGTTAGATGTACTCGAAGAAGATTTACCCAAAATGCTCAGTGCTATCCAGGTGAGCAGCGATCGCATGACCAAAATCGTCACCTCTTTGAGAACCTTTTCCCGCTTTGACCAAGAAGCAGCCAAGCCCATCGATATCCACATGGGCATTGATGCCAACCTCACAATTTTGCATAACCGACTTAAAGCCAGAGATACCCATCCTGAAATTGCAATCATCCGCGACTATGGAGATCTTCCTAAAATCAACTGTTTTGGTGGCTTACTCAATCAAGTATTTATGAACCTTTTTGCTAATGCCATTGATGCCATTGAAGAGAAAAATCAAGGCAAAACCTATGGTGAAATTAGCCAAGCCCCCAATCATATCGCCATTAAAACCGCTCTCGAAAATCAGCATCTGATCATCACCATTGAAGACAATGGTCAGGGCATGAGTGCAGAGGTCAAAAACCGTATTTTTGAACAGGGTTTTACCACCAAAAGCATTGCAAAAGGAACAGGCTTAGGGATGGCGATCGCCCATCAAATTATCACCGAAAAACATCACGGTACAATTGAATGTGAATCAGAGTTAGGCAAAGGTACAAAATTTATCATCAAAATTCCAGCTCAAACTGAATGAATACTGAAATTAGTAAGCTTGCATCGAGATCACTCATGAGGGTGTAATCAGCCACAAAAAAAGGTGTAATGATGTTGATGAAAACTTTAAATCGACAAGCCATGAAGTTATCTAAGGTAATGTGCCGTTCATCCATTAGCACAAAATTATTGCTCTCGATCTTGAGTGGTATCCTACTCGGTTCTGCTGTGATGTCATTTTGGCTTTATCAAATTCTCAACGGACAAGCTCAGAATGAAATTCGTCAAACTCTCAAAACCAGAGTTTTGGAAATTGATCGCAAACTCAGTAATGTTGAGCAGCACGTTCAGGGTCTAGCCACAACCCTCAAAACCATCAGACAAAATCCAGGATTAACCAGAGAAGATTATCAACAATTAGCATTTAACTTCTTTATCAATCGTCCCCATCCTGATCTGATTATGGGAACCTCCTTTGGCCAAGTCAATGGTAGTATTCTCCGAGATCGACAATTGTTTTATCCCTACTACTTTTTGGATCAACAGGAGTCACAGGATATCGGTGAGTTATTACCTCCACCCCATCAAAATATTCGCTATGTTGATATTACCAAGGTGGAGTTTTATCCAGAGATTGATTACTATCAAAGTACAATCCAAAATGATCAGTTATCTTGGTTAGACCCCTTTGATTGGCACGGCATTACGATGACCTCAGCCTTATATCCGTTAAAAGGCGAATCCGGTGAATCCTTAGGAATTGTTGGTAATGATGTGAATGTAACCGCAATTACTGACACAGTTAAAGACTATAAAGTGATTCATGATCGAGGTTATTTTGTAATCGTGAGTAAGGCAGGCAACTTATTGGCTTATCCCCCCGATATTGACCAAGCAAAAAATAGAGTAAGCTACGAAAATATTCCGGAAATCAAAAATATTTGGACTGATGTCTCTGAAAAAAGTTCTGGCATTTTAATTGCCGAGGGTACAATCTGGGCTTATGAGAAAATACCGAGTACAGAATGGATGATGTTAGCTGCAATCCCTCAAAAAGTGGTTGTGCTACCGGTGCTCAAAATTGCCCTAGGTACAACTTTTGTCTCTGGCCTGATTATTTTGATTGTTGTAGTCGGCTTTGTTCAATGGCTTAATCGAAGATTGCAGCCGATTGTTGATCAATGTGATCAATTAGCTCAAATGAAAGTAGACGGCTATGATGGAATTCAGTTAGATGATCTTGTGACCAAGAAAATGGATGAATTAGATGTTTTATCCGTTTCTTTTGAGCGCATGAAGAATCAGCTTCAAGAATCATTTTTGTTGCTTGAGACTCGCGTTAAAGAACGTACCGCACAGTTGGCAATAGCCAAAGAAATTGCCGAATCAGCAAATCAGGCTAAAAGTCAATTTTTAGCCAATATGAGCCATGAACTGCGCACGCCCCTGAATGGGATTTTGGGCTATGCCCAAGTGATGCAGAAAGCCAAGGATCTTAATCAATATCGCAAAGGTGTCGGGGTCATTCAAGAAGCCGGTTTTCATTTATTGACATTGATCAACGATATTTTAGATCTCGCTAAAATTGAAGCTCAAAGAATGGAGCTATTCCCCAAAGATTTTTATTTACCCTCATTTTTAATGGGTGTTACTGAAATTGCCCGGGTGAGGGCTGAAAGTAAGGGTGTGATGCTAACATTTCGCGGTGCTCATGATTTGCCCCAAGGTGTCCATGGGGATGAAAAGCGTTTACGTCAAGTTTTATTGAATTTGTTGGGTAATTCCATAAAATTTACTGAGGTGGGTCAAGTTGTTTTTGAAGTAACTCGATTAAGCGATGATTTAGCGAACAATACGGCTAAAATCCGCTTCAAAGTCCAGGATACAGGTTTGGGCATGACCCATGAACAACTTGAAAAAATTTTCCTACCCTTTGAACAGGTAGGTTCGCGGTCAAAACAAGCAGAAGGAACCGGTTTAGGTTTAACAATTTGTCGTCAGATTGTGACCATGATGGGGGGAGAAATTAAGGTAGAGAGTGGTGTAGGAGCAGGGAGTAGTTTTTGGTTTGATGTGGATTTGCCCTTGGCGGCACAGTGGATGAAAAGTGCAATGATTTCTGACCGGGGCAAGATTATTGGTTACGAAGGTAAAAAACAAAAAATTTTAGTGGTCGATGACTTAGTGGTGAATCGTCTGGTTTTGGTTGAAATTTTAACACCCTTAGAATTTCTTTTATTTGAGGCAAAAAATGGTAAAGAAGCATGGGACGCATTAGAAAAGATTTCCCCAGATCTGATCATTACGGATATTTTAATGCCAGAGATGGATGGTTATCAATTAGCCCAAGCTATTCGTGCTGATTATTCTCAGAACTTGCCGATTATTGCCGCAAGTGCTAGTGTATCTTTTGCGGATCAAGGGTTGGCGATCGCCGCTGGTTGTAATGATTTTCTCGATAAACCTTTAGATTTGCAAAAGTTATTGAATACAATCCAAAAATACCTAAAAATAACTTGGATTTATGAGCAGGATGAAGGGGTGGAAGCGTCGAGTCTAAGTTTAGAGACTCAAGCATTGGTTTTTCCCAAGCCGGAAGAGTTAGCGGCGATCTACCAAGCTATGGAAATTGGTGATCTCGATGCTGTCCAAGGGGAAGCTAATCAGTTAGCGCAGATTAATCCTAGCTATCGCGCTTTTTGCGATCGCCTCATTTATTTAGCGACTGAATTTGATGAAAAGGGTATTACTCAGTTACTTAACACATTGTCCTCACCCTAAATTTCTCTCCCAATCAAGGGATATTGGGAAACAATGGGTGTAGGATGCTCTCCAATCAGGCTTTGTTCATCATGAATCAGATCATTGTTAAATAATCAGCAATTTAGAACAATTGACGAGCAATTTAATTACTGAAAGTATTTAAATTTTGTGACATCAGATTTGCTAATCATTTCAAGATCAAGACTTAAATTAACTTGGACAACCCCATTTAATTTGCTATACTAGACTATAGATTTTCTTGCTTGGAAAAGACTTTTATGCGTAAACTTCCTCCTAAAAAATTCTCTCTGAATTATGTATTGATTGTGCCGTTTCTCTTGCAGATTTTTGGCGCAGTCGGTCTCACTGCTTATTTTTCTCTTCGTACAGGTCGAGAAGCTGTCAATACTGTAGCTCAACAATTGCGCCAAGCAGTCACCCAGCGGGCTGAAAGTTATCTCAATAATTATCTCGAATTTCCCCACAAGATTAATCAACTCAATGCCAGTGCAATTCAAAATGGGTGGGTTGATTTTACTGATATTAATGCTCTCAATCAACATCTTCTTAATCAAAGTGCTAATTTGAGTCAAGATAATCCCATTTATATTTTTGTCGGAAATACGGCAGGGGGGCTGGCGGGAGCCGGTCGCTATGATTTAAATGAACCATTTATTTGGGAGTTTACCGAAAATTTAAAAGCAGGAACCTTTAGAAGCTATGAAACTAATCCCCAAGGAGAAATCACAAAACCCTTAAATTTAGAAACTTCTGATCAGTCAGGAACGTTTAGCTATGATGCTACCAAGCGACCATGGTATCAAAAAGCCATAACTGAACAAACCCAAATTTGGAGTGAAGTTTATCTCTTTATTGACGATATTTTAGGAATTACAGCCAGTCAGCCTATTTATAATCGTGATAATCAAATTATTGGTGTTGCATCGGTTGATATTCCCCTTGATGCAATCAATGAATTTCTCACAACAATTAAAATTAGCGCGACTGGAAAAATTTTTGTCATGGAGACATCTGGTTTACTGATCGCATCTTCTACCCCCGAATCACCCTATCTCCGCACAGAAAAAACCGATGAATTAGTTCGCTTACCGGCCCGTAATAGTCGCATCCCTCAAATCCGTCTCGCTAGCGATTTTCTCCAGCAACAGTTTCCTGATTTAACGGCGATTCGTGAACCGCAACAATTGGAATTTACCGCTAATGGAGAGCGTCAATTTTTACAAGTCACACCCTTACTAGAGAATCAAAATTTAAATTGGTTGATTGTGGTAATCGTTCCTGAAGAAGAGTTTATGGGGCAAATTAATGCCAGTCGGCAGCGGACGGTTTTGCTCTGCTTGGGTGCTTTGGCGATCGCTACCATTTCAGGTATCTATACTTCCCGATGGATTACACAACCGATTTTACAATTGGCAAGGTCATCAGAAGCCATGTCTCAGGGGGATTTAGATCAACATGTGCCGGAGAATGCGATCGTGGAACTTAATAGCCTTGCTCAAGCCTTTAATGGTATGGCAATTCAATTAAAAACATCTTTTAGTAATCTAGAACAAAAGGTTAAAGAGCGTACAGCCCAACTTGCAGAAGCTAAAGAAAATGCTGACAGTGCAAACCAAGCAAAAAGTGAATTTTTAGCGAACATGAGCCACGAATTACGTACTCCTTTAAATGGTATTCTTGGCTATGCTCAAATTATGCACTACGCTAAAGATCTCAATCAACATCGTCAAGGTGTTGATGTCATTGAACAGGCAGGCTCCCACTTATTAAACTTAATCAATGATATTTTAGACCTCGCTAAAATCGAAGCTCGTAAAATGGAACTGTTTCCCAAAGACTTTCATTTTCCATCTTTTTTAGTGGGAGTTACTGAAATTGCGCGGGTGCGGGCTAAAAGTAAAGGAATTACCCTGACCTTTGTTAGTAATGATGAACTTTTGCCTGCTGGGGTTAAAGCTGATGAAAAACGTCTGCGTCAAGTTCTTCTTAACTTATTAGGAAATTCCATTAAATTTACTGACCACGGACAAGTGATTTTTGAGGTCAAAGTTTTGACTACTGACCCAGAACAAAAAAATGCTAAGATTAGCTTCATGATCAAAGACACTGGGGTGGGAATGAATCCTGAACAATTAGAAAAAATCTTTCTCCCCTTTGAGCAGGTCGGTTCTGAATCGAAGCAATCAGAAGGAACAGGTTTAGGGCTAGCAATTTGTCGTCAAATTGTCGGGATGATGGGTAGTGAGATACAAGTTAAAAGTGATTTGGGTGTCGGTAGTATCTTTTGGTTTGAAGTGGATCTTCCCCTTTCGGATGAATGGGTGAGTAGTGGGACAATATCGGAACAAGGGAAAATTATTAGTTATCATGGCGAGCAGAAAAAAGTCCTGGTTGTTGATGATCGCCCCGTCAATCGTCTGGTCATTGCAGAAATTTTGAAACCCTTAGGATTTCTGCTTGCTGAAGCAGAAAATGGACAGGAGGGGTTAATACAACTGGAAGTATTCCAACCAGATTTAATTATTACCGATATTGTCATGCCAGAGATGGACGGTTATCAATTAGCACGAACTATCCGTCAATCTTACTCGCTAGAGTTGCCAATTGTAGCAGCCAGTGCGAGTGTCTCCTTAGCTGACCAAGGTTTAGCGATCGCCGCCGGTTGTAATGATTTCCTCGATAAACCTTTAGATCTGCAAAAGTTATTGAATACAATCCAAAAATACCTAAAATTGACTTGGATTTATGAGCAGGAGGAGGAAGTGAAATCGTCGAGTCTAAGTTTAGAGACTCAAGCATTGGTTTTTCCCAAGCCGGAAGAGTTAGCGGCGATCTATCAAGCTATGGAAATTGGTGATCTCGATGCTGTCCAAGGGGAAGCCAATCAGTTAGCGCAGATTAATCCTAGTTATCAGGCTTTTTGCGATCGCATTTTAGCTTTCGTGGCTGAATTTGAAGAGAATGGTATCATAAAATTGCTTGAGCAAGCTAATAAGCTGTCACACAGTTAAACTGCACATATCGTGGTTTTGATCTCAAGTAAATTGCTGTACAAGTCTTTCACTCTGTATAACCAAAGTTTAATGGAGAAAAAGTCTATGATTGTTAATCGTCAATCTCGTTCTATTCCCTTGCAACTTGTTCTCGTTTTTCCTTTTGTGCTACAAATCTTTGCGGCAGTAGGATTAACAGGATGGCTATCCCTACGCAACGGACAAAAAGCAGTAGAAAATATGGCTACCCAATTGCAAAAAGAGATGGGCGATCGCATTGAACAACACCTTGACAACTATTTAAAAAAACCCCATATCATCAATCAAAATATTCTTGACGCTATTGATCTCGGCTACCTTAATCCAGACAATTCACGCAGTATGGCTAATTATTTTTTGAAGGAAATACAACTGTTTGATGATGTTACTTATATTCAATTTGCCAATGAGAAGGGAGAATTTTATGGACTTGAACGCCTTGATGATCAAAGTTTAAACATTTGGATTGCTGATAGTGCAACTGGTCATAGTCTGAATATCTATGCTACTGACACCCAAGGCAATTTGACTGAAAAGTTATTAAGCAGTACCCCAAACTACGATCCTCGCCCTCGTCCTTGGTATATTGCACCCGCAACCCAAGGTCAAGCCATTTGGAGTGATATTTATACTTATGTAGCGCGACCTCGGCTGACTATCACGCTTGGGGTTCCTACTTATAATCAAAACAATCAGATGGCTGGAGTTGTAGCCACAGACCTGTTATTGTTAGATATTAACAAGTTCCTCAATCATTTAAGAATAGGAAAATCAGGACAGACTTTTATCTTAGAACGTTCTGGTTTATTGGTTGCTACTTCCACTGAAGAACAACCTTTTTACTCCACCGATAATAACAAAACATTTCAACGACTTCTAGCGATCAAAAGTCAAAATCAGTTGACACGAATCACGGCCAACTTTTTAAGCAAACAATTCGGTGATTTGAAAAGTATTAGTGAAACAAAGCAACTTAAACTAGAGGTCAATCATGAGCGCTATTTTTTACAAATCTTGCCCTATCAGGATGAATTTGGTTTAGATTGGTTAATTGTCATTGTCATGCCTGAACAGGACTTTATGGCAGAAATTAATGCCAATACTCACATGACAATCTTACTCTGCATTGCAGCTTTAGGCGTTGCGACTATACTGGGAATTTATACTTCACGTTGGATTAGTCAACCTATTTTACACATTGCTCAGTCATCAAAAGCCATGTCTGAAGGGGATTTAGATCAACAGGTTACTGGTGGAAAAATTGCCGAGCTTGATACGCTTGCTCAAGCCTTTAATCGTATGGCAATTCAATTAAACACATCCTTTGCTAACCTAGAACAAAAAGTGAAACAACGTACCGCACAGTTGGCAACAGCTAAAGAAGTTGCTGAATCAGCCAATCAAGCGAAAAGCCAATTTTTAGCCAATATGAGCCACGAACTCCGCACCCCATTAAATGGAATTCTTGGCTATGCACAAGTCATGCAAAAAGCTCAGGATCTCAATCAATATCGTCAAGGTGTTGAGGTGATTCAAGATGCCGGTTCTCATTTATTAACGCTAATTAATGATATTTTGGACTTGGCTAAAATCGAAGCACAAAAAATGGAACTCTTCCCTCAAGATTTTCATTTACCTTCATTTTTAGTGGGTGTGGTAGAAATTGCTAGGGTGAGGGCTGAAAGTAAGGGGATTATGCTAATTTTTCAAGGAGATCATGATTTACCCCAAGGTGTTCATGGAGATGAAAAACGCCTACGGCAAATTTTATTGAATTTGTTGGGGAACTCGATTAAATTTACGGAGGTGGGTCAGGTTATTTTTAAAGTGACCCAAATACGCAATGATATAGCCGAAAATACCGCCACAATCCGGTTCAAAGTCCAGGATACCGGGGTGGGGATGACCCTTGAGCAACTGGCGAAGATCTTTTTGCCCTTTGAGCAGGTGGGTTCTCGCTCAAAACAGGCAGAGGGAACCGGTTTAGGTTTAACCATTTGTCGTCAGATTGTGACGATGATGGGGGGAGAAATTCAGGTAGAAAGTCATGTGGGAGCCGGGAGTAGTTTTTGGTTTGATGTAGATTTACCCTTGGCAGCGAATTGGATGAAGCGGGCTGTAGTTTCGGAGCGAGGCAAGATTATTGGCTATGAGGGTTCACCCAAAATGGTTTTGGTGGTTGATGATTTGATGGTCAATCGTTTAGTGGTGATTGAGATTTTAAAGCCGTTGGGATTTACTTTGGTTGAAGCGACGAATGGCAAAGAAGCTTGGGAACAACTGGAGAACTGTTCGCCAGATTTGGTAATTACTGATATTTTAATGCCGGAGATGGATGGTTATCAATTAGCCCAAGCTATTCGTGCTGATTATTCTCGGGATTTGCCGATTATTGCCGCGAGTGCTAGTGTATCCGTTGCGGATCAAGGGTTGGCGATCGCCGCCGGTTGTAATGATTTTCTCGATAAACCTTTAGATCTGCAAAAGTTATTGAATACAATCCAAAAATACCTAAAAATAACTTGGATTTATGAGCAGGAGGAGGGAGTGAAATCATCGAGTCTAAGTTTAGAGACTCAAGCATTGGTTTTTCCCAAGCTGGAAGAGTTAGCGGCGATTTATCAAGCTATGGAAATTGGTGATCTCGATGCCGTCCAAGCGGAAGCCAATCAGTTAGCGCAGATTAATCCTAGCTATCGTGCTTTTTGCGATCGCCTTATTTATTTAGCGGCTGAATTTGATGAAAAAGCAATGGCTCAATTGCTCAAAAACTGCGAAGCTCAACAATAACCGGGGTGTGATCGCTGGGTTTTTTCTGTTGGCGGGGTTGACGATCAATGATGCAATTGATCGCTTGCTGGCTCAATTCTGGGGTGAGATAAATGTGATCAATGCGCCAACCGCGATCGCGCTGAAATCCCCCCTGGCGATAATCCCACCAACTGTAATGGCCTTCTTCTTGAGTAAATTGGCGAAAGGCATCCGTTAAACCCAACTCTAGCACCGACCGCAATGCCGCCCGCTCTGTGGGTGAAGCACCAACTTGATTTTCTGCTTTGGGTTCATAAATATCGCAATCCTCCAGGGCAATATTAAAATCCCCACAGACACAAAGCCGAGAATTTTCTGATTTTAACTGACTTAAATAAGTTTTTAATGCCACCAACCAAGCCAGCTTATATTCATACTTTTCACTTCCCACTGCTGACCCATTGGGGACATAGAGATTCACAATCCGAATATTATTAAAAACGCCAGTAATTACCCGTTTTTGCTCCTCAAATTCTGTCACCCCTAACACCGGCTCAAAGCCAATTTTCACATCTTCTAAGGGCTGACGGCTGAAAATCGCCACCCCGTTATAGGATTTTTGGCCGGCTATGGCGAGGTGATAGCCTAAAGCTTCAAAGGGTTCACGGGGAAAATCGGCATCAATAACCTTGGTTTCCTGTAAACAGAGAACATCGACGGGATTTGCAGTGAGCCAATCCTGGGCGATGGTTAAACGGCTCCGAATTGAGTTAACGTTCCAAGTGGCAATTTTCATGATCATTCACCAAGGCTAATGTGATAGAGAAAATATTGCTCAGTTTCGACTAAAACCCGGCGAAACTCGGCTAAGGGTTCAATGAATAAATGGGGCGGGTTTAATTCTAAGGGATAATTGAGGACTAAAAGCAATTCCTCTAGATCATTTTTGAGCAAAGTTGTCACCTGTGCTAATACTTGATCGGCCCCCACATCTCGACGTTCACGATTAAAGAGTGTGAAACTGCCTAATTCTTCTCGCTCTGGGTAATAGATTTTACGATGTAAGTAACCGGCTAATGGGGCCATATTGGCATCACGGCTACCCACCATAAATTCTCTATTTAAATCCTGCTGCTCAATATAGGCAGCGGTGGCTTTACTCGCTGAAAAGGGCGTGATGTAGTCGCGCACATAGGCGATTAAACCGGCGATCAGGTGTGCAGTGAGGATGAGGGTAAACAAGGGGGTTTGAGCGCGTTTTACCCATTGATTTAAGGATTTTAAAGGCGTGAATTGTGGCGGAATTTGCCAGGGGAGACAATCCGCTGCAATCCAGAGGGCGATGATCAGCACGAGAAACAAACTCCCATAATGGCGGAGCGTGCCTAAAAATTTGATGTAGCTAAAGGCAATAATTTCTAAAGAGGCGAAGAGGTAGAATAGGAGGGCAATGGGGCGGCGGCAAAGGGCGATCGCCCAAAATCCCAACAATGCCACCCCTAACGTGCCAAACAAGAAGCCATCAAAGCCGCGATTATCCCCAGGAATTAGGAGTAAGAAATAAGCATTCCAAACCCGCGCTAAGGCTCGCCCCAACTGATACCAATCCCAGGTCAAAAACCAACCACTTAACCCGCCCTGCAATTGGCTATCATCGGGAGGAATCAGCATCAAGAGGGAAGCGATCAGGCCGGCGATCGCCACCCCCACCCCGCCCAAAACATGGCCCCATCCTTGGGGCCGCAACTGGGGATAACACCACCATTCCATCCCCAAAGCCATCAACAGCGCCAACCCGATAAACAAACCATAGGCATTACAATTGGCCATCAGAGCGATAAATAGCCCCACCCCTAAATAGGTTTGGTGACGACGGGGCCAAGCCACACAAAAGCTGAACATTAACAGCATCCCAATGCCATAGTTGCGGCTGATCAGCAAATATTCGTAAAAGGGATAATAGCCAAACGTGAGGAGTAGTTTTTGCCAAGAGGGAAACGGCCCACATTTCCACAGCAGAAAAATTGCCCCAATCCCTAAACTGAGGTGAAATCCCTGCATCAAAGCCGGATCATCCCCGATCTGATTCACCAAGGCTAAACTCAAATACCACAGCAGGGGATGGCCTTCGTAGCGAATATGGGCGAAAAAATCCGCAATCGTTGAACTATCCCGAACAATCAGCCAGACATTCATTTCATCCCGCCAGATTGCATGGTTCAAAATTCCCAATAGCCCCAACAGCACAAAACCGCTGAGGGCAAAAAACTGGAGTCTTTGGGGGGGAATAGTGCCAATCTTCAAGGTTATTAACGTGGCAGAAATACCGCAGCATTGTACCAAACAAAAAACCCCCCTTGTGCTACGCCGAAGACGCATCCCCGAAGGGGCTTAGGGGGGCAATGGGAATCAATCTCCATGCAAAATTGCAAAATTGACGGGCGAATCAGCTTAAAACCCCCGTTTTTAACTGGAGATCAACCTACCACAGGCCACGGATGGGCGCAGCAACAGGGGGGGTAGCGGTAGCAGGAGGTAGGGGACTAAAGGTAGAGGCCGGGCGTTCTGCCATGGACTCTTCCAATTGGGCCCACAGAGCGGCGGTGCGCTCTTCGAGGGGGGGGAGCATTTCCGGTGCATCGGTGTAGAACACGCCATAGTGGCGGGGGTTACTACATTCGGGAATGACATTATTCATGCACTCGAAACTGGTGCGGGTGTCCTTCATGTAGTCAGGCATCGGGATGATATGATCTTCCGGCACTTCGTACATTTCGCCACCGCAGTCCATGCTGGGGTTGTTGGCACAGATGAAGCCGCTGCGGCTTAAACCATCTTCCGCCAAGTCATAGATCAGGTTGAGAGCAGAAATCGGATCATAATCGGCGGGATTCGTGCTTAACGTTTGCGCCGTTGCGTTGGGGGCAAAGGCAGCCACCCCAACCAAGCCAATCGTACCCAAAAATAAAGAATGTAAGCGCATTACCATTTACTCCTCGGAATGTTCACACCACAGGCAGGCGTGCCTGTGCTCATGGTTCAGTATATGCCAAGATTTCAGGGGGAATAAGTGACGGATCAACTTTCTTCTGGAGATCTAGGTCATTTGAAAGATAAACGTGACTTTATCTTCCTTGCCGAGGGCGATGCGATCGCCCCCCCGTAAGCGATGGCGGTTCCCCGGCAGGAGCGGATTGTGGTTAACGTAAGTGCCGTTAGAACTGCCCACATCTTCGACGTAGTAGATGCCCCCCTCGATACGAATATCGGCATGAACCCGCGACACCACCGCCGAATCGGGGAAGCCAGAGACATCAATATCCGGGGGAATCGGGCCGCCGGGCTTGCCAATGTGGATCACGGCTAAATGTTGGGGCAAGCTCAGTTCCGTATTGGTTTGGATATGGAGCAAGCTGGCAATTTGGACTTGCAGTTGGGTTTTAGCTGGGCTAGGGGCAGGGGTGGGCAATGGGGGTGGGGTTTCGGCGGGAGCAACGGCGGTGGGTTCCGGAAGCTCAAAAGTGCTTTCGTCAAAGTCGATGGGGGGCGGAAAGTCTGGCTGTGGAAAGTCTGGTTCCGGGAAATCGGGTAAAGGGGGAGGGGTGTTTTGAGGTTCATTCATGATGACAGGCTCCGAAGCTTGGAGATGATGACCGCATTGCCCGCAAAAACTGGCATCGGACTGTACCGATGCGCCACAGTTCGGGCATTGGGTGGTGCTGGGTAAGGGCGTATAGCAGGATTCGCATTGGGTCGCCCCTTCAGGGTTTTGGTGGCTACAGTTAGGACAAACAATCATGGTCGGTGGTTAAGGAATGGGCAAACCCAGGGAGAAATCAGGGGCGGCAATGCACCACAATTACCGAAATTGTTAATTTTAGGTCTGAGTTCTATTCCCCATGATAGAGGTTGCCTCTAAATCCCTTGGCTTTCCGGTTCTTCCTGTAAAAAAAGTTTAAGGAACCCTAGGCGATCGCCACTCCCGCCGCTGCCGCCTGATCCAGGAGCCACAGCGCTTCCCCTGCCGGTTGAATCAGCCGCGAAGGGTATTGTTGGGCATCGCCATCGGGGGCAAAGACGGCGTTGAGGGCGGTTTGTTTGCTGGCTCCGGCGACGAGGAAGAGGATCAGTTGGGCGTGATTGAGGAGGGGGACGGTGAACGTGAGCCGGGGTTGACCGTCTTTGTTGCCGACGGTGATCAGGCGATCGCCCACCCCCAACGCCGCAGTATGGGGAAATAACGAGGCGGTATGGCCATCATCCCCCATTCCCAAAAGGATGATGTCGAACTGAGGGAATCCACCGGGAGCCGTTGGGAAAAATTCCCGCAGGTGGGCATCGTGGCGATCGGCATCGGTTTGGGGATCGCCCCCTTGGGTGGGCATGGCGTGGATATTTGCCGGGGGCATGGGAACATGGTTCAGCCAAGCGGTGCGGGCCATATTTTCGTTGCTGTCGGGATGGGTCGGAGGCACATAGCGCTCATCCCCCCAAAAAATATGGATTTTTTCCCAGGGGAGATCCCGCCGGGCTAGGGCTTCGTAAAGGGGTTTAGGCGTGCTGCCCCCAGCGAGGGCGAGGGTGCAATAGTCCCGCTGGCTGAGGGTTTGGGCAATGCGATCGCCAATCAAATCCTCAGCACGGGCGACTAAGGCGGTTTTATCGGGCAAAACTTCAACGGTGCGGCTCATAGCAGTAAAAACGAACAATAGCTCTAGGCTAGGGGTTCGAGTCTGGTGCGCAGAAAAAACCTTAGGGATTCTTTACAGCCGGGCAGCAATGGAGGGGCGATCGCCCTCCGCATCGGTATCGATCAATGGGGTGGGCCAAGGCCCCCCTCCCCGGTCTTCAGGACTATCGAGCCGGGACAGTGAGCAACAGTAAAACACACATTTTCAACAATACAAAAGAACCCATTGACAACCTGAATCCCACTCAATTCGGGCTAAACAGGGGTGTAGCTCCACCAATTTGTTGCTTTTTGGAAAATCTTCCGTCCATAGGCTGTCATTTTCAACTGAATTCACTACAATGGCTGACAGCCCAACCAAAATGAAAATCACATTAACGCTCAACGCACCATTAAAGCAGGACAAGTTCCAAGTAGAAGGTCAAAAACGTTACAGTTCGCAAAAATTTTCAACTTTGCTTATACCATCAGTCTGCATTGACGTTGAAAATTCGTGCTAATGTTCTCCCCTTCACTTGTGTTTGTCGTCGTGGACGCTGGCTTGTCGGCCATGGACATGACGCTGTGCTGAACATGGCTCGGCAAGATCAATGGTGACGATGTTAAAGTGGTGGGCTGATTCTCTGAATTTGGTCGGTCTTAGTCCAGACAACTAGATTCAGAACTTTACTTATGACGATGTTCTGGTCTTGAACTGAAGGAGCAAGAGGAAAACAGCATGACTCAGGCGAACTACGATCTCGCAACCATTACCCAGCCCCAAAACGATTTGGAGTATCTCATTGATCAGGACGGAGAAGATGCTCTGGTCAAGGTAGATGTCACTGAAGAGGATGGGGCGAAACAAAAAAAAGGTGCCACTACCCGCCGTTTGGAACAGGCCCGTAAAAAACCCTATACGGAAGATTCCATTCGGATTTATCTCCAAGAAATTGGTCGAATTCGCCTGCTACGGGCTGAAGAAGAGATCGAGTTGGCCCGGAAAATTGCTGAGTTACTGGAATTTGAGCGGGTGCGCGATCGCATCCTCGAAGACAGCGGCAAGGAACCCACCCTCAAGGAATGGGCGGCCGCCGTTGATCTCACCTACCCCGATTTTCGCCGTCGCCTCTTTATTGGCCGCCGTGCCAAAGACAAGATGGTGCAGTCAAACCTGAGATTGGTGGTGTCTATTGCCAAGAAATACATGAACCGGGGCCTCTCCTTCCAAGACCTGATTCAAGAGGGATCCTTAGGACTGATCCGGGCAGCGGAAAAATTTGACCATGCCAAGGGTTATAAATTCTCGACCTATGCAACTTGGTGGATTCGTCAAGCGATTACCCGGGCGATCGCCGACCAATCCCGCACGATCCGCCTCCCCGTCCATCTCTACGAAACCATCTCCCGGATCAAAAAAACCACGAAAATCCTCTCCCAAGAAATGGGCCGCAAACCCACAGAAGAAGAGATCGCCACCCGCATGGAAATGACGATCGAAAAACTCCGGTTTATCGCCAAATCCGCTCAATTACCCATCTCCCTCGAAACCCCCATCGGCAAAGAAGAAGATTCTCGCCTCGGAGATTTCATTGAGGCCGACGGGGAAACCCCAGAGGATCAAGTTTCTAAAAACCTGCTGCGGGAAGATTTAGAAAGTGTCCTCGATACCCTTAGCCCCCGGGAGCGGGATGTGCTGCGATTGCGCTACGGTTTGGATGATGGTCGGATGAAAACCCTTGAAGAAATCGGCCAAATCTTCAACGTCACCCGCGAGCGAATTCGCCAAATCGAAGCCAAAGCCCTCCGCAAACTCCGCCACCCCAACCGCAACAGCATCCTCAAGGAATATATTCGTTAAGATAATCCCCCCTGCCCCTCTTAAAAAGGCGGGTTCTAAAATTTAACCCCCTTAAAAAGGGGGTCGGCGTAGCCGGGGGGATCTTGACAGCGGCGGCAAAACTGGCCAAAATGCAGAAAATCCCAATCTTAATCAAGATTGGGATTAATAGACTGGTTAGAAATCGGAGTACTGAGTTGGTCGCACAATCTCAGTACTCTGTTTTAATGTTGAGAGCGATTGAGCAGAGGCGGGATTACATCAAACCCCAGAAATGGAGGAGGCCTTTGCCACTAGCCAGTTCGATCGCCAGGGCGGTGACGAAACCAATCATTGCCAGGCGACCATTCCAGTTTTCTGCACCCGCGTTGAAGCCAAATTTGAAGGTGCTGCGCTCTTGATTTTCCATGGTGTTACCTCGTAGATTGATTTGGGAGGGTAGGGTGTTGTTTGTAAACTACCTGTTACTCAATTTAACGAAAATTTACAAATTGTGCAATGCGATCGCCCTTCTTGTCAGGGAACCTTAAAACCTCAGGCCATCCTTGGGGGGCCAAGGGTCTGATAAAATAGTCAGTCTGTCTCTATTTTAAATTGGCTGGAGAATGATTTTATGGCTCGGATGTACTATGACGAAGATGCTAACCCTGATCTGCTTCAGGGTAAAACCGTAGCGATCATCGGCTATGGCTCCCAGGGTCATGCCCATGCCCTCAACCTCAAAGAAAGCGGCGTGAATGTGATTGTCGGCCTCTATGAGGGCAGTCGTTCCACGGCGAAGGCCGAAGCCGCCGGTTTAGCCGTCCATTCCGTCGCCGATGCTGCTGCCGCTGCGGACATGATCATGATTTTGCTTCCCGATGAAGTGCAAAAGGCGATCTACACCGCTGAAATTGCCCCCCATCTCACCGCCGGTAAAGTGTTGCTCTTTGCCCATGGGTTTAATATTCATTTCGGCCAAATTGTCCCCCCCAGTGATGTGGATGTGGTGATGGTGGCTCCTAAGGGGCCGGGGCATTTGGTGCGCCGTACCTATGAGCAAGGGGAAGGGGTTCCCGCTCTGTTTGCGGTGTATCAGGATGCAACGGGGCAAGCCCGCGATCGCGCCATGGCCTACGCCAAAGGCATCGGCGGCACGCGGGCCGGCATTTTAGAAACCACATTCCGGGAAGAAACGGAAACTGATCTGTTTGGGGAACAAGTCGTACTTTGTGGCGGTTTGAGTGCGCTGATCAAATCCGGGTTTGAAACCTTGGTAGAAGCTGGCTATCAGCCGGAATTAGCCTATTTTGAATGTCTCCATGAAGTGAAATTGATCGTCGATCTGATTGTTGAGGGCGGTTTAGCGAAAATGCGCGATAGCATTTCCAACACCGCTGAATATGGCGATCTCACCCGTGGCCCCCGCATCGTCACCGATGAAACCCGCGCCGAAATGCGCCAAATCCTCAAAGAAATCCAAAGCGGCCAATTTGCGCGGGAATTCGTTTTAGAAAACCAAGCCGGCCGCCCCGGTTTCACGGCGATGCGCCGTCAAGAAGCGGAGCATACCATTGAAGAGGTAGGCAAAGATCTACGAGCGATGTTTAGCTGGTTGAAAGATAAATAAACGCTAATCCGCTTAATTGCAAAATAACCTGTAGGGTGGGCAATGCCCACCCTGTTTTGTGCTTGATTGCTGATCATTTTCAATGGGTGGCCTTGGGGTGTAGGGGCGAAAAATTTTTCGCCCCTACCCGTTAATTTTATGACAGGCTGCTTGATTAATTTCTTAACCCTTTAATCCAAGCTTTAACGAGATCAAGAATACTTGAACCGCCGCGATAAAACACCCAAATCACCGAAATCATCACAACAGCAATGAGCGAACAAATGGTTGCCCCGATGCCGACAATCAGACCATCATCTTCAGATAAACCAATCGCCGTGAAGAAAATCCCCATTGCTGGCAATGTATTGGTTCCCGGAATCGGAATCATCATCGAAATGGCCATGAGGGCGATCGCCATCCCCACCAATAACCGCCCCGGCAACCCCTGACAAACAAACACAAAACGGGGCTTACACACCGCCTCCAACCGTCGCAACCAGGGAACCCCCGCCTTGACAAACCCCTGCGCCAGTGAGGTTTTAATCTGCCAATTCGCGACCCGTTGGGGGAGCCAAGGCCGTTGTGAGCCATTGATAAACTGAAGGGCGAGCAGAAAAATCACGACACCAAAAGGGGTAGAGTAGCCTGGAGCCGGTAGTGGCAGCGCTGAAGGCAAGGAAAGAATGGCCAGCAAAAACCCAAAGCCTCTTTCACCCGCCAGCATCAAAATATCATTGAGTTTGACTGTTGCGCCCCGTTCTTCTTCAAAAAAATACCGATTCAACTCGACCGAAAGCTTGGCCATAAAAACCGCAATTCCCCAGGAGACCTGAAAATTTTCCCCGACTAATATAGCACTAATTTCTGATCCCCAAGGAGAGCGGTTTGAATCACAGTTCTCCTTGGCTGTTGGGGGAATTAGGCGTTAATTTTGTCGATTTTGTCGATAAATTTTCCCACCCGATCCCCAAAAATGGCCGTCGATTCGTAGGGGAGGACATTACGGCCGGGGATGATCTCCCCTTCCCCTTGGGGTAGATGGTCTAAATAGGCTTGGAGGCGATCGCCCGCTGCTTCCCGATAACCCCGCGTCACACTCGAAGCCCCTTCCCCAAATAAAACCAGGGTGGGGCAGGGGATGGCGGCGATCGCCTCCCCATAATCCTGCCGCCAAAACCCCGCAAGAAAGGCAAAGACAGCATGACGGCTATTGAGATCCCGCGAACCCTGATGGAGGGCATCCAGCCATTCTGGATCCACATCCGCCGGATTGCCAAACAGTTGCCGCTCAGAAAAGGAGCGCAAAAACTTTTCCCGACGGGCATAGCGATAAAAGGCCGCCCCCGCTGGCGTATCGAACAGATTCCAAGCCAGCTTTTGCTGACCGGGTTTGGTGGGGGTGGTGATTAATCGCCAAGCGGGGGGGCCTGACCAGACCATGCCCCGGATCAGTTCGGGAAAGCGGGCCACACAGGCTAGGGCGACGGGAGCGAGAGCGCCTTGGATCACCAAAACCACCGGCTCTTTAACAACGGTTTTCACAAAATGCTCCAACTGTGCGCCCCAATCATCGGGCTGATAGGCGGCTCTGGGCATCGAACTTTCCCCACAACCCAACAAATCAGGGTTATAAATCACGGCAGGGTTGCCCTGTTGAGACCATTGGGCAATGAACCGCTGCCAAAATTGCCGGGAGAGGCCCACACCGATGGGGTGAATGAGCACAATCGGGGGGCCGCTAGCCGTCCCGGTGGGGGCGTGGCGATCGTAGGCGCAACGGTAGGATTGCCAGGGATAGAATTGGGGGGTAGACATGGGCGATCGCAATCAGGGTGATGATGATAACGTGCAGATAACCAGAAGCGAAAAGTTTTGCTGGTAAATTTCGCCCTTGAGGGGAAACTGTGCCACAATTTTAAACCCTAGGTGAATTGCGTTGATTTTCTGTCTATGTCCCCGATTCGTTATCCCCTTGTTGAAACCTTCCATTCCCTCCAAGGCGAGGGAGTTTGGACGGGGGCCAGTGCTTTTTTTATTCGGTTGGGGGGCTGTGATGTGGGTTGCCCTTGGTGTGATACCAAGGAATCTTGGCCCCTGAATCATCATCGGGAAGAAGCGATCGCCTCCCTCCTCAGTGTCGCCCAAACTGCCCAACCGGCCTTTGTGGTGATCACGGGGGGTGAACCCCTGATGCACAACCTCGAACCCCTCACCACCGCCCTCCAAGACGCAAACCTCCGGGTTCACCTCGAAACCTCCGGAGCCTATCCCCTCAGCGGCGCGTTTGATTGGATCACCCTTTCCCCCAAACGGTTTAAGCCCCCTCAGCCTGGGATTTATGCCCAAGCCGATGAATTAAAAGTAGTGGTACAAAATGCCACCGATTTAGCCTGGGCTGAAGCCCAAGCTGCCCAGGTTGCGCCCACCATGCCGGCCTATCTCCAACCGGAATGGTATAGCCCAGAAAGTCAAGGTTTAATTGTTGATTATGTGCGAGATCATCCCCGTTGGCGGTTGGGGCTGCAAACCCACAAACTATTAGGGGTACGTTAGGGGTTAAAGAAGACTGTGGCGGAATCTTGGACAATTTATAAAGAATTTCGCTTTGAAGCGGCCCACCATTTGCCCCACCATGATGGCAAATGTCAGCGGCTCCATGGCCATAGCTGGATTGGGCGGGTCTATGTGAAGGGCGATCGCCTCATCACCACCGGCCCAAAGGCAGGCATGATCCTCGACTTTCAAGATTTAAAAGCCTATTTAACCCCTCTCGTCGAAGATTATCTAGACCATCATTATTTGAACGAAACCACGGGCTTGGAAAATCCCACCAGCGAAGCCCTCGCCCGGTGGATTTATCAATATTTGGCTCACCTAGAATTACCCGGTTTAGATGCGGTAGAAATCCGCGAAACCTGTACCTCTGGCTGTCTATACCGCCCTGTTGATTAGCCTTAATTTCCACCCAATGTCGATTCTTTATGCCCCCTTTTGCACCAAGAACCGACCACAAGCCCTAAAAGCCAAAAGAGGGGATTAATACCGTGATCTGGAATGGGGGTAGTAGTGGCAATTTCCTCAATTTTTGGCTCTGGGCCTTTGGGGGTGAGGAGGTAAATATCGCCGGGAACAGAGGGGTACATTGCACCAGAGGCGATCGCCAAAATTTGCCCCTGCGCATTAATCGCAGTGGCCGCCCGGAGGCGATAGTCTGTCGTGCCATAGAGGGAATGGGTAATCGTTTGATTAAACCCCGCCAATTCATTGAGATCATAAACCTGGCCGTTTTCCCATAGCGTTGCTGTCCAAGCAACTTGTCCAACAATTTGCCGTTGATTGTTCCAACTATAATAATCAACAGGCAGAAAAGATGGAACTGACATTGATCTAGACAATATTGGCTCTGATATTTGCAGAAGCTCATGATACATTTCTATCGATTGTGGCACACCGGGACGAAGGTTAAATGATGTTGAAGATGTGCCTAAAAGAGTTCCTCCTGCTTCGGGATCCCACATATACGTTAAACGAGGCTCAGCAGAAAGCATACCAATTTGATAAAAAGCTTGCCCTTGATCATTGAGATCAAAACTTTGTCGTAGATAACTCATCGAACCAAATGCACTCACATAAGCCATACTCGAAATATGACCAGGGAGGCGGGTAGCGGTGTAGAGGGTTGCACCAGAGGCAGCAGTAGCACTGAGTAAGATGGCAGCACTACTTGCTAAGGCGAGCAGTGGTTTTAGGGAATTCATGATCAAACCTCCTGTTGCGAGGTGTGAGCAGTCTGCAAGAATGCTGAAGCGAGGGAGGGATGAGCGCGTAACTAACGTTTGTTGTGGGGACTTTAGTCCTCTATCGCAGGAAAATCTACCCCAGCAGACTGGGTTTATGGCCAATAATAAGTATTTATTCTTAAGGCTGCTTCCACAGTAACAAGGTTCTGGGGAATGAACGATAAAATATCCAGTAATCAACTAAAAAATTCACAAAAAGGGGGCGATCGCTCTTCCTTCTATAACTTAACGTTAAGGCTTAACTAGTTCCTCACAAAATTCTTGATGCTCTGCTGTAGCAATCCCTGCCTGTACTGTTGCCAACACCGCCGCTAAATTCCCCGCCAATAATGCCCTCCGATTGAGCCACAATCCTGGAAAAACTAACGACTTTAACACCCCCTCATGCTCATCTTGGCTCACATATTCCCCACCCCGTAATTGATACCAATCCAAACCACCATCCTGCACCCGCCAAACTAAATACTCCTGAACACCATTTTCTCGGTAAACCTGAAATTTTTCATGGAGGTCATAGGAGGCGGTGCTGGCGGCAATTTCTACAATCAATTCCGGCGGGCCTTCTAAATAATCATCTACGCTGATCCGGGAGGTTCCCCCCTGTTCCCGGCGGAGGAGGGCATCGGGCTGGGGTTCATTCTCTCTATCCAGGCGCACTGTCGCATTATCCGCCGCCATCACCCCAGGCGTGGCCGCCTCATACACACCAAGCCAAGTAATGATCCGACTATGGGGGTTGCCGTGTTGACGAATACGCAAGGGGGAAGCCATATAAACTCTGCCTGCAATCAGTTCTGCTTTTTTAACATTGGCCATGGCGGTGTAGCGTCGCTCAAATTCTGCACGGGTGAGGCGATCGCCATTTTCTAACGGTGGAGGGGTGAGGGTGTACATGGGGAAGTGGGAAGTGGGAAGTGGGAAGTGGGAAGTGGGAAGTGGGAAGTGGGAAGTGGGAAGTGGGAAGTGGGAAGTGGGAAGTGGGAAGTAGGGGAAATCTACCCCCTGGATTGAGGGGGCAGGGGATCGGAGAAATTGGGGTTAGCCCTTGAGTTTTTGGGCCAGCATTTGGTTGGTGAGTTTGGGATCGGCGCGGCCGCTGGTTTTTTGCATGATTTGCCCCATAAAGAAGCCTTGCAACTTCGTTTTACCGGCGCGAAATTGCTCCACTTTATCGGGATTGGCCGCCATTAATTCATCGATCATGGCTTCCAATTCCCCCGTGTCGGAAATTTGCGTCATCCCCTTGCTGGCCACAAAATCCGCCACTGATGCCACGGTTTCTGTTAACAGTTCCGGGAGGATTTCCTTGGCAATTTTGCCGCTGATCGTTCCCCCTTCAATCAGGTTCACCAATTCCGCTAAACCCGTCGGGGTGAGGGCAATTTCGGTAATCGCTTTTTTCTCACTGTTGAGGTAGCCGGTGATATCCCCCATTAACCAGTTGGTGATTTGCTTAACATCGGCCCCGGTGGCGATCGCCGCCTCAAAATAATCCGTCATCGCCCGGTCATCGGTAATCACCCGCACATCGTAGGGGGAAAGCCCTAACTCACGGGTATAGCGATCGCGCTTCTCAGCGGGCAACTCCGGCAACTCACTGCGCCATTGCTCCAACTGCACCGAGGAAACCTCAATGGGGGGTAAATCCGGCTCCGGGAAATAGCGATAATCGCTAGAGCCTTCTTTTTTGCGCATACTGATCGTCCGTTGGCTCCCCTCTTCCCACAGCCGCGTTTCTTGATAGAGGGGTTCACCGGCTTCGAGGGCCTTGGTTTGCCGCTCAATTTCGTAGTCGATCGCCTTATGAATTGCACTGAAGGAATTCATATTTTTAATCTCGATTTTTGTGCCAAATTCCTTTTGGCCCACGGGGCGAATCGAGATATTCACATCACAGCGTAGGGAACCCTCCTGCATATTGCCATCGCTGATCCCCAAATAGCGGACAATGCGCCGCAATTCCTGGCCATATTCCGCTGCCTCAGCCCCGGAACGAATATCCGGCTCGGAAACAATTTCCAAGAGGGGAACCCCCGCCCGGTTGAAATCGACGAGGGAATGGGTGGAACCGGAAAGGCGGTCACTTCCGGCATGAACCAATTTCCCCGCGTCCTCCTCCATGTGGAGGCGAGTAATCCCGATCTTCCGATGGCTGATCTCCTTGGTTTGGGGATCAATCACTTCAATATCGAGCCAACCATGCTCGGCAATGGGCAGGTCATATTGAGAAATTTGATAATTTTTCGGCAGGTCAGGATAAAAATATTGTTTACGATCAAACTTACTATAGGGGGCAATTTGGCAGTTAAGGGCTAGGCCCGCCTTCACCGCATATTCTAAAACCTTCTCATTGAGTACCGGCAGCACCCCCGGATAGCCCAGGCAAATGGGGGAAATATTGCTGTTGGGCGTTGCCCCAAATTCCGTCGATACCGGGCTGAAAATTTTGGTTTTCGTGTTCAGTTGGCAGTGGGTTTCTAAGCCGATCACCGCTTCGTATTTTGTCTGAGTTGCTGTAGCTGGCATAAAATTTGGTTTGGGTTCGAGTCGGCACTTCAGTGTTGCTGAAGGCTGCTCTCTATTCTAACCTGTCTGTTCCTACCCGTTGCCACGCTGCTTATCATGAAACAACCCTATCTGATCTCTTTAGAACCGGCCCGCTCCAGTCACGATATTTTAGTCCTGATGGGGGGAGGGCATGAGGATGGGGTAGGCACAATGGGGGATCGGGCTTGGCGATCGCTCATTCGCGAGTTGGGTTGGCAGGGGGCAATCTACCAACTGGCTTGGGATGAATCCCTAAATATTAGCCTGACGATGGTGGCGCAATTGGAATCAGGGGAGGCGATCGCCCTCTGGAATCGTTGCCGCAACCAGTTCAAACGGATTGGCAAAAGTTTCTTGCCGAAATTGCTCTGGGAAATTGCCGCCACAAGGGTCTCCTTTTGGTCTTTCGGCCTCGGAACCCAAGTCGCCTATTACGGGATGCGGGAATGGTCAGAGGCGAAGATTGATCTCCAGGATGTGGTGATGTTAGGGGGAACGGTGCGCCGGGATGCGAGTAAAAATTGGCAACGGGCCACCCATAGCCTTCAGGGGCAACTGTTCAATTTTTACAATACTGAAGATCTGATGCTCCACCGCCTTAGCCATTTACTGGACTGGCAACAAAGCCCCTGCGGCATTAAACCGATTCGCGAAATTTCCCCCCAAATTGTCAATATTGACGCAACGGTGCAGATGCAAACAGCGGTCTATGCTCCCGATAATTGCCGTCAGGCTTTGGGGGTGTTGCGGCAAAAGTGGGGGGAGTAGGGAGTGGGGAGTGGGGAGTGGGGAGTGGGAAGTGGGAAGTGGGAAGTGGGGAGTGGGGAGTGGGGAGTGGGGAGTTTCAAGATTGAGGGGTGTAGGGGCGCAAAATTTAAACCTTCGCCCCCTGATCAACCCAGTCCTCTCGTGCCATGGCTCTGCCAAGTAACGAGGAAATACAATCGATGCGTAGGGTGCGTCAGATTGATAACCCAGGACGCAAAAGAGTAGCTGAACGGCTGACGCACCATTGATTGAGCAGCCTGCGGAATGTCGGTTTTAAGATGCGTAGGGTGCGTCAGATTGATAACCCAGGATGCAAAAGAGTAGCTGAACGGCTGACGCACCATTGATTGAGCAACCTGCGGAATGTCGGTTTTAAGGGGGTCGGCGTAGCTGGGCAGATCGCGCCAGGATAAAACGCTCTAGGGCAACGGCTACGCCGTCGGCTTCAACATTGGGGGCAACCCAGGAGGCGATCGCCTGCACCGTTGGGGGCGCGTCTCCCATGGCGATGCCAATGCCAACGGTTTGGAGCATATCCAAATCGTTGTAATTATCACCAATGGCCAAAACTTGCGCCAAGGGGATGCCGTAGTGGGTTGCGGCTAAATACCGCAATGCTTGGCCTTTGCTGGCTTCGGGGTGGGTGAATTCGAGGAATGTCGGGGAGGATTGGGTGATGTAGAGTTCACTAGGCTGATAGCGGCTTTGGGTTTGGGCTTTTAATGCATCCAAGCGGGCCGCATCAGGGCAAAGCATTAATAATTTCGTTAAGGGCCGGTCTAGCATCCTGCGTAAATCCCCGACGGACTGAGGCTGGATTGTGGAGCGGGAAACATACTCCTTCGTTTGGGCCGTGATTTCCCCCACATAAAGCTGATCATCGTGGTAAACGTGAACATCAAGGAGCGATCGCCATTCTGGTTCCGCCGCTAAATCCAACAACTCCGCAATCCGTTCCGGCGGCACAGCCCAATGGGCCAACCGTTCCCCTGTTTCCGGGTTGCCAATCCAAGCGCCGTTATAGGTAATGATTGGCTCCCGGCTGTTGATCTGACTGCGAAACTTGAGGGCCGAGCAATACATCCGGCCCGTGGCGATCGCCACCTTCACCCCCCGATCCTGCACCGCCGCGATCGCCTCACACACCGCCGGCCGCACCCGATTACTCACCCCGGCGATCGTCCCATCAATATCCAAAACCACCAACTGAATCCCCATCCCCTCTCCTCAGTTATCGAAATTAAGTTGAAATTAATGGGCGTGGGGCGAAAAATTTTCGCCATTAATGGGCGTGGGGGCGAAAGATTTTTGTGCCTCCGGCAGGCTTACGCCAACGCCCCTACTTCCCACTTCCCACTTCCCACTTCCTACTCCTTACTCCCCCCAAACCGCTGATTCAACTTCTTCACCGCCCAAGTGAGGATTGCCCCGGTAATTAAGAGGGCGATCGCCGGATTAAACAGCGGTTGCCAAAGGGAATACCACAGATCCCACCCCAAAGGCAGACCCGTCGAGCGGCCAATCAGGGCAATGGCAAACCAGATAAACCCCAACATCACCAGAAACACATCCACCATCAAAATCTTATCAATCCAATCCAGAAGCTTTTCCACGATCGCCACCTCATCAATCCTTTCCTGATCATGCTACCGGAGCAGGGGCCTCTCAGGAGCATCCCTCTTTTGTCCCCTCACCCTAAATCCCTCTCCCAGAACGGGCGAGGGACTTTGAACTGTCGTCACCATTAACCCCGTTGCCCCGTAACGATATAGGCCACCCGTTGGCCGATATTCGTGGCATGATCCGCCATCCGCTCAATATGGCGCATCGCCAACACCATCAACAAAATCGGCTCCACCACCCCTTGCAGATCCCGCGCTTGGGCCAGGGTGTGGTAGAGGCGATCGTAGGCATCATCAATAGTGTCATCCATCACCTTTAACTCTGCCCCCGCCCCCGGATCGAGATCTGCCAAGGCCACCAAACTCACCGCCAACATCCCCTGAGCCTGTTGGGACATTTGTTCGATTTCCCCTAAACAGGGGTGGGGGGGGTAGTTATAGAGCTTGATCGCCAATTCGGTAAGATCTTGGGCATAGTCGCCAATGCGCTCCAAATCCCGCACCAATTGCATAAACGCACTGAGCAGCCGTAAATCCTGGGCCACCGGCCGCTGTAGCGTCATCAGCCGGGCGCATTCTAGCTCAATATCGCGATAGTAGCGGTCAATTTGCAATTCAATGGGGGTAAGGGCGGCGATCGCCTCAAAATCCTGAGCAAACAACGCCTGATGACCCAAACGGCAGGACTGCTCCACCAACGTCCCCATCCGCAAAACCTCCTGACTCAACTGTTTCAAAGCCCGTTCCAGTTGGGTCGGGTGCGGGGAGGTGGAGGCAGAAGTGGATAGGGTCATGGGGCATTAAAGATTTATTAAGTTGTGAAGCAGATTGACGTTGTTTCTATCCTAGACAAACCCCTAGGGTTTGAGATTAAGATTGGGTGAAGGTTGGCAGTTGAATTTGTAACCAAGCACCGCCGGTTTGGGGGTGGTTTTGGGCCGTGATTTTCCCCCCATGGGCAGCAATAATTTGCTGGACAATCGCTAAACCCAAGCCGCTCCCTTGATTCGGGAGGGGGGAGTCTAAACCATCATTTCCTGAGCGTTGGCGGGAAGCATCCCCCCGATAGAGCCGTTCAAAAATTAACGGTAGTTCCACCTCGCGAAAACCCAGACCGTGATCGATAATGTCAATTGTATGCCAGTTCTTTGGTTCTTTTGCAATTGTTGTGATCCTGACCTGAATTTCTGCCCCTTCAGGACTGTGCTTAATCGCATTATCCAAGAGATTCAGTAAAACCTGAAGAAAGCGATCGCGATCCACCCAAATTTCCAGCTTTTCCGGATCGTGATAACCCAACGTGATTGCTTTGCGGTCAGCGAGAGGCCCTAGGGTTTGCCAAACCATCTGGACAAGACTAGCAAAAGGGATGGCCTGGGGATTGAGCATTTCCCCCCCTTGACTGGATAGACGGCTGAGATCCAAGCAACTTTGAATTAACCCCATTAACCGTTTAATTTCCCGTAACATCTGCGTCACCCATTGTTTTTCGGGATTTTGCAAACGGGGCAGGAGGGTTTCCGCCACCAGTTGAATCGAAGTGAGGGGGGTGCGGAGTTCGTGGGTGAGGTCGGAAAAGGCGCGATCGCGAGCCTGACGGGCTTCCACAATCGGCTGGCGATTTTCCACAAACACCCCCACATGATCATCAGATAACAACAGCGTCGAAGCCCGCAGCGCGATCGCATAGGGGCTAGGAATCGCCGTTTCATCCTTGGCGATCGTCGTCGAACGGTAAACCCAATCTAACTGTTGGGGTTGACCCGTCCGCCGCGTCATCTCAATCAACTGATCCAACTCATAGGAACGCACCAACTCCAGCAACAACCGCACCTGACCCGATTGCCAGCGATTAATCTGCAAAATTTCCCGAGCAATCGGATTACACCACAACAATTGATTAAGAGCATCCACCCGCAGATACCCCAAAGGCGCAACCTCCAAGATAATCGCCCACATCTGCCCCTGTTGTTGGCTAATGTATTGGGTTTTCAACAGTTCCTCAATAGAGCGGCGCAGACGATAGAGCGGATTTAACACCGAAGGATCTTGGAACTGAGCCGGGAGCTTGCGTAACAGTTGCTCCAGTTGTTGACGGAATTGGTAATGCTGCCAACCGCAGAGCATCAGCCCCACCAGCAACCCCAACAAAAACATAAGCACGAGGGACATAAGGCGGTTTTCAGCGCATACGCAGAGTTTAGACCCCATCTTAGTGAGATTTGGGGAAGTTTGCCCCGCAATTTCACGGTAGGCCCCAATTCTCCCGCAGTTCTGATCCCAAGGGCCACAGCTTTCTATAATAATGGGAACTCAGCAACCAGCAAGATACCGGGGTGACTCGCCCCAAGCTGCAAACCACAAGCTGCACATTCACAGAGGGAAACCGCCGATCTATGGCACAGATAGAAACAAGAACCGAACCCATGGTCTTGAACATGGGGCCTCACCATCCCTCGATGCACGGCGTTCTACGGTTAATCATGACCCTGGATGGGGAAGATGTCGTTGACTGTGAACCCGTGATCGGCTATCTCCATCGGGGCATGGAAAAAATCGCCGAAAACCGCTCCACCGTGATGTTTGTCCCCTACGTCAGCCGTTGGGACTACGCCGCCGGGATGTTCAACGAAGCGATCACCGTCAATGCCCCGGAAAAATTAGCGGATATTGAAGTCCCCCGCCGCGCCCAATATATCCGGGCGATCATGCTGGAACTGAACCGCATTGCCAACCATCTTCTCTGGCTTGGCCCCTTCCTCGCCGATGTAGGAGCGCAAACCCCCTTCTTCTACATCTTCCGGGAACGGGAATTGATCTATGACCTGTGGGAAGCCGCCAGCGGGGCGCGGTTGATCAATAACAACTATTTCCGCGTCGGGGGCGTTGCGGTGGATCTGCCCTACGGTTGGATCGATAAATGCCTCGATTTCTGTGATTACTTTCTCCCCAAGGTGGATGAATATGAGAAATTAATCACCAATAACCCGATTTTCCGTCGCCGCATTGAGGGCATCGGCACGATCAGCCGGGAAGATGCGATCAACTGGGGCCTATCGGGGCCAATGCTCCGGGGTTCAGGGGTGAAGTGGGATCTCCGCAAAGTGGATCACTACGAGTGCTATGACGATTTTGATTGGGAAGTCCAATGGGAAACCGGCGGCGATTGCATGGCCCGCTATTTGGTGCGGATTCGGGAAATGCGCGAATCAACGAAGATTATTCGCCAAGCCTGCGCGGGTATTCCCGGCGGCCCCTATGAAAATTTGGAAGCAAAACGGATGATGGAGGGCCGCAAATCTGAATGGAATGGCTTTGATTATCAATACGTCGCCAAAAAAGTTGCCCCCACATTCAAGATCCCGGCAGGGGAGCATTATGTGCGCCTCGAAAGTGGCAAAGGGGAGTTAGGGGTGTTTATTGTCGGCAATGACAATATTTTCCCCTGGCGGTTTAAGGTGCGTCCGGCGGATTTCAACAATCTCCAAATTCTGCCCCAATTGCTCAAGGGGATGAAGGTGGCGGATATTATGGCGATCCTCGGTAGTATCGATGTGATCATGGGTTCTGTAGATCGTTAGATCCTTTCTGGTTCTTCTCGTTACTTGGCTCTGCCAAGTAACGCATCCCCGGAAGGCTTCGCCTCCACCAGGCGGCAGAGCCGCCTAGGTTCCATGCCACGGCAGAGCCATGGCACGAGGGTATGAGGGGAGGGGCGATCGTGTAACAATTCATAACGTTTAATGAAGCCACGATTAACCTCCCCTAAAACCCTTGCTACACTGAAGCACAACCTTGATCGCTGGCTTGACCGATCCTCGGTCATTTCCCAAAACATTAGCATTTCTCGTTTAATACTATGGTAACGACCGCTGAACGCCCTCAATTTGACGAAATCCGCCCAGGAGTCAAATCCCCGGCCAAAGAAACCATCCTCACACCGCGTTTTTACACCACAGACTTCGACGCGATGGCTGAGATGGATCTTTCCGTCAATGAAACTGAACTAAGAGCCATTCTTGAAGAGTTCCGCGCTGATTACAACCAAAAGCACTTTGTGCGGGATGACCAGTTTACCCAAAGCTGGGATCACATTGATGGGGATCAACGCCGCTTGTTTGTGGAATTCCTCGAGCGGTCTTGCACGGCGGAATTCTCCGGCTTCCTGCTCTATAAGGAATTGGGCCGCCGCCTCAAAACCAAAAACCCCCTGTTGGCAGAGTGCTTTAACCTGATGTCCCGCGATGAGGCTCGCCATGCGGGTTTCTTGAACAAGGCGATGGCGGATTTTAATCTGTCCCTCGATTTGGGCTTCCTCACCAAGAGCCGTAAGTACACGTTCTTTAAGCCGAAGTTTATTTTCTACGCCACCTATCTCTCTGAAAAGATTGGTTACTGGCGCTATATCACGATCTATCGCCATTTGGAGCAGCACCCCGAAAACCGGATCTACCCGATTTTCAACTTCTTTGAGAATTGGTGTCAGGATGAAAACCGCCATGGGGATTTCTTTGATGCGCTGATGCAGGCGCAGCCGAGTATTCTCAATGATTGGAAGGCGAAACTTTGGTGCCGTTTCTTCCTGCTGTCGGTGTTTGCGACGATGTATCTCAATGATGTGCAGCGGAAGGATTTCTATGCGGCATTGGGTTTGGATGCGCGGGAATATGACAAGCTCGTGATTGAGAAGACCAATGAGACGGCGGCGCGGGTGTTCCCGGTGATGCTGGATGTGAGCAATCCGGAGTTTTATGCGGGGTTGGAGCGTTGTATTGAAAATAATGAGAAGTTGACGGCGATCGCCTCTTCTAACGCTCCCGGTTTGATCAAGTTCTTCCAAAAACTGCCCCACTACCTCAGCAATGGCGTAGAACTGCTCAAGCTCTACTTCATGAAGCCTTTGGATTCCGTGGCAACCATGGGAGTTGTCCGCTAGGGCAAGACTTTCATCCTCAATAAATGATCATCCTCCCCTCATGGGGGGGATTTTTTAATGGGGAAAGAGGGAGGCGATCGCCACCTCCACCTCCGGCATTGCCAGGGGATGAACCACATCCCCCGCTCCATAAATTTGCAAGAGCCGATAACCGTCTGCTTCGGGTTGCTGATAGGCCGTCACCCGCTGGCCATTCAGATCCACGAGCCACACTTCCGAGATCCCCCCTTGGGCATAGAGGGGAATTTTCACGGTGCGGTCGCTCTCTAAAGTGGTATCCGCCACCTCAATCAACAGCAGCACATCCGCCGGCCGGGGATGGCCCCCTTCATAGGCATCGGCACGGGGGCGCAACAGAGTCAGATCCGGTTGGGGTTGGGAATAGTCATCTAAAGCAATGGGATTTTGCACATCCAGCCAAGCCTGCTCCTCCCTCACCTGGCGGCTGAGGATTTGCAGCAAACGGCGCACGGCGGCGGCATGGCGACGGCCAATTTTACCCATTTCAAAAATTTCTCCCGCCAATAATTCCACCCGTTCATCGGGGGCAAAAATCCCCTGTTCAGCCATTTGGGCAAACGTTTCAACCGTAAATTTTTTCCGCAATAAAGGGATCGCCATCTCACTCCATTGGTACAACTTCGGCATTAAGTTGGCGCAATAAGTCCGCCAATTGTTGATTGAGGGCCCCATAGTCCTCCCAACGGCCATTTTGGAGGGCTTCCTGGGATGCCTCATAAATTTTGAGGGCTTCTTGGGCGAGGGGCGAGAGGGAGGGCGATGGGGAGGGTTTGGGTTCCGCTGCTGCTGCCGCTGCTGGACTGGCGACCCCAAACATTAATTCTAAAGACTCCTCTAGGGTTGCCGTCATGAAAATATCCTGGTCGTAGGCGACAATCACCCGCTTCAGTTCCGGCAATTGACTTTGCTCACCGCGTAAATAGATTGGCTCTACATACAGCAATGAGTTTTCAATGGGAATCACCAATAAATCCCCCCGAATGACCCGTGAGCCTTCCTGACTCCAGAGCGTGAGTTGTTGGGAAATTTCCGGATTTTGATCAATACGAGCCTCAATTTGCCGGGGGCCATAGATTAATTCCTGTTTGGGAAATTCGTAGAGAATGGCTTCGCCGTAGCGATCGCCATCGCACCGGGCCGCCAACCAAGCCACCATATTGTCCCGATTCACTGGCGTAAACGGCATAATCAGCAAAAACTCCGGCTCCGTCATCTCCGGCAACTTCATCACCACATAGTAAGGTTCCATCACCTCCTCTGTATCCTCATACTTTTGGATCGGCACACGCCACAGGTCTTCTTGGTTGTAGAACACCTCCGCATTGGTCATGTGGTAGGACAAATACATTTGGGATTGGATGCGGAATAGATCCTCTGGATAGCGGAAATGGGCCCGCACCGCTGGGTCAATGGGGGCTGAACTGTTGGTAAACAGGCTGGGGTAGATTTTCTGATAGGTCTGTAAAATTGGATCTTGATCATCCACCACCAACAACTGCACCGTACCATCGTAGGCATCTACGACCACCTTGACGGAATTGCGAATGTAGTTAAAATCGGGGCTAATCGGTTCGGCGTAGGGGAAGCGATCGCTAATCGTATAGGCATCAAGAAACCATTGGAGCCGGCCATTGGTGAGTACGAGGTAGGGATCTTCATCCAAACGCAGGAAGGGGGCCAACCGTTGGACGCGATCGCGCACTTGGCGATGGTAATGGATCCGAGCTTGGGGGGTGAAGTAGTTGGAAATGAGAATTCTCAGGTCAGTGTAATCGAGGGCATACAGCAAACGCTGCCAAAGGGAGGGAATGGGGATCCCCCCCAAGCCACTGTAACGATTAGCCGCATTTTCTTGACCAATGGGATAGTCAAACTCATCGGTTCCCATGCCGGTGAAAATTAGCGAATCCGTCGCTTCCCCGTAGTAAATTCGGGGTTGCTTTAAAACCAGATCGGTATTAATCACCGGAGGAATGTCTTGAATAAAAAATTCAGGTTGGCCTTGGGGTGTAATCCGATTCACGGGACTCATGGTCAAGCCATAGCCGTGGGTATATTTGAGGCGCTGGTTAACCCAGGTTTTGGCTCGAGCGGGTACACGGTCATACTCCAGTTCCCGGGCGGAAAGCATCACCTGCCGATAGTTCTGCTCAAGGGTGTAGCGATCGAGATCCACATCTTGAAAACTGTAGTACAGACGCAATCCCTGAACTTCTCGATAGGTGCTTAACAAGGGGCGGTAATCCCAAAGACGGATGTTGTCAATGGTGGCGCGGTTGTCCTGGAGCTTGGCCTGAGTGAGGGTGGGTTCTACGGGGTAAACCTGACGCTCAATGCTGTTGAGGCCGTAGGCTTGGCGGGTAAACTCCAGATTGTATTCAATGTAGGGGGTTTCTTTGGTGAGTTCGTTGGGGCTGACGATCAACTGTTGCTCTAAAGCAGGAATGATGGGGAGTAAAAAGGCGATCGCCCCATAGCTGCCAATTACCCCTAGGGCGAAAACCACCCCATTACGGCGTAACGACCAGCCCAACAGCCCCACCGCCACCGCCCCCAACAGGCTCAACGCCGCCAACACCCACAGGCCAGAATGGGCATCGGCATAACCAGCCCCAAACACCGCCCCCTCTGGGGAATAGAGCAGTTCAAACCGGGCCAGCCAATAGCTCCAGGCAATCAGCACCAGCAAGGCCATGGTGAGGATCGTCAGATGGGCCTTAGGACGGCCAATGATCAGATTTTGCCAACCCCGCCCCAGATCCAACGTCCCTTTAAAGATATAAACCGGGACTGTGGTTAATAAACCAATGACCACGAGGTAAAGGAGCCAGTTTCTCACCAGATGGTAAAAGGGCAGCGTGAAGGTATAGAACCCGACATCCTGGCCAAAAATCGGATCAGTGAGATTAAACGGACTAGCATAGTAAAAGCGCAGGATAATTTCCCAGGCGTTGAGAAACCCACTCGCACCACTCAGAGCCCAGAACACCGCTAACCCTACGGCCAAGAAACTGATCATGCTCTGCACCGGCATCCCCTCCGGGGCAAAGCCGGATTTGACGCGAAACACACTGTAGCGGGTGAGGTTGAGGGCGAGGCGGTAGTTGCCCCAACTGAAGAGGAAAAAGACCAGGGCCGAAATCCCCCAGGCGAGGGACTGCCCCACCGTCAGCGTCACTAACACCCCCTGCTGGCCCAAACTGCCATACCACCACCATTCCGTCATCCAATGGATCAGGGGTGAAACGATCAGCAGCCCTCCGAGCAGGAGAGCCGCAAAAATGAGGGTTAATTTCGAGGATAAGCGCACAGTCCGGAGTCCCCAGGGGTGAAAGCTTTTCGATCTTAGCTCATCTCAAATCCGCTTCATCAGATCGTGCAATCCCCTAGGCTGTGTAGGGGCGAAAAATTTTTGTGCCTCCGGCAGGCTTACGCCAAAACCCCTACGCCCATTGGTTCAAAAAGCGGCTTCTGGAGCAATTTGTGCAGCGGTTTAGGGGTAGTTCCCTGGAGAGAACTACCACCACCGCAACCTGAAATAACCCCGCTCCGGCTCATTGGTTTCCATCTCGGTGGGCCAAGGCATCGGTTTGTAGGTTCTAAACAGGTGATCCCACCAATCAACCCCTAAGCCAAAATTGTGTTCCCACATCCCATGTTTGTGATGGATATAGTGGACGGGCATCTTCATCCAGAAGCATTTTGTCGGGTTTTCGTGCTGAAGCTGGTGAGCATAGGCGGAAAAAATCGCATAGGCGAGAGCACCAAGCAGCCAGCCTAGACCCGCTTGCCAAGAGATGAGAAAGAAGGGCAACATGGCTAAACTCGCCCCCTTGACATAATCAAGGAATTCCCAGACGACCCCTTGCCCGGTATTGCGGCGGTGATGATCCCGGTGGCGTTCACCAATACGGGCGTTAGCGTGCATGAGGCGATGGATCCAATATTCGACAAAGCTGGAGAAAACAAAAGCACTGACGAAAAGCAGAATCGGTAACATAGATATTTTTCGCTGTGGGTCGTTGTGGGTCGTTAAATCTTGTTTTGCCCCATTAAAGAGGGCTTAATCTAGGGCTAGCAGGGATTCAGGGACAGTCTGACCCCTGTCACTGTCTCCTTGAACCATTGCAACTAAAGTCTGCTATGATTCTAGCTCAAAGATTGTTACAAATTTTAACTAGGAGTATGGGATGGAACTGGCTCCAACGTTAACTGGTCATACCGTCCAAAATCAAGTCAGAGCAGCGGGGATTAATCCTCACTATTGGTATCCGGTCGCGTGGTCGTCACAACTACGGCGGGGTAAGGTTTTGGCGGTACAGGTTTGGGGGCGGGCGATCGCCCTTTTCCGGGATGACCAGGGCCAAGTTCACGCCCTTGATGATGCCTGCCCCCATAAGGGGGTGGCGCTCCACAAGGGCGAAGTACAAGGCCAAAACTTAACGTGCCCCTACCACGGTTGGCAGTTTGCCCCCGATGGCCACTGTGTCGCCATTCCCTACTTTCCTCCGGAGCAAAAGCTTCCCTGTGTCCAGGCCCGTCGCTACCCTGTTCAAGACCAATACGGTATGCTCTGGGTGTTTCCCGGTGATCCGGAGCGGGCCTCCACTGTTCCCCTCCCCTCCGTTCCAGAATACGATGACCCCCAGTGGTTAATGGTCGCCATTCCGGGCCAGTTCAATGCTCATTTTTCCATCTGTAATGAGAACACAATGGATGTGTTTCATGGCTTTTTGCATCGAGACTTACAGGGGTGGTTTAATCCCAAACTGCTCCAACTGCGCCAATCAGATACCCTGGTGGAGGCAGATTACCAGGTGTCGTATCAGGGCTGGCTGAGTCAGTTTTTAGGGATGGGGCGCAGGGGCGATCGCGTGACGACGCGCACCATTTCGATCCAATACCGCTACCCCCACTATGCCAACAGTCTAGAGGGGGTATCGAAGATGTATTTGATGCGTTTACCGGTTTCTGCCACCGAAACCCGCTCATTCACATTATTATTCTTGAAAATCCGCTTACCTCAAATCCTGATTAAGATGATCCGACCCTGGTTATCTCGCGTCATTTGGAGATTTCTCTTCAAACCCTTTCTCGATCAAGATGTCGAAATGATCGAAAGCGAGCAACAAACCTATGGCCATAATCCCCAACGCCACTATGTTGAAGTGAACCCGGCGATTATTGCCCTCCAGCGGGTCATGCTCAAACAAGCCCACGGCGCAGATTTTCATCCTGCTCTGCCTTCCCCATCCCCGGATGCTACCTCATCTGTAGCGATCCCGTCCCGCTGAATTCTGCCCATTGTCCCATCTAGTTCTCAGTTTCCTAAGGAGTGAACGGTGCAAGTTGTTAAAGAGTATATGCAAGGGCTGTACGATAGCGGCCTTTATCCGGAAAAGTTTATTTGTCATCAAAAACGCGGCAATATTGTCGAACTTGAAGAAGCTTCGACGGGCCTGCACCGCACGGTTTTGACCTTCTGCACCAATGATGTGCTGGGGATGGTGCATTCTGAAGCGGTGCGCCAAGCTGCTGTTGATGCGATCATGCAATACGGCACATCCAATAGTTCATGTTCGGTGCTCAGTGGTCGCATTGATCTCCATCGCCAACTGGAGCAGGAAATTTCTGCCTTTAAGGATCTCCCCCATACCCAATTATTTTTAAATGCTTGGATGGCGATGCAGGCGTTGATGGATGGTTTCTGTCATTTAGCGATGCCGGTGCCGGGGTTTCAAAATACGCGCCAGACGTTGATTCTCACCGATGTGCTGAATCATGGCTGTATTGTGTCGGCGGTGGTCAATGCCGATAATCGTTCGGGGAAGGTGTTTAGCTATAGTCCTGATGTGCGGGTGAAACCTTACCGCCATTGTGATATGGCGGATCTGGCTCGGAAGTTACGCCGTTACGCAAAACCGGGCGATCGCATTCTCGTCGTCTCCGATGCGGTGTTTTCCATGGATGGGGATCTCGTCCCCCTCCCGGAAATGATTGAGGTGATGGCCCCCTATCCCGGCAGCGTCATCGTCATGGATGAAGCCCATGCCAGCGGCGCATTAGGAGCCACGGGGCGAGGCATTTATGAACATTTCGGCATCACCCCCCAAATGGTTTTGGATCGGGGTCTTGTGCCCTTGATCATGACCACCTTCTCGAAGTTTGCCGCTTCAGCAGGGGCCGCCATCAGTAGCCATAGCCGGGAATTGATCGATCTCCTCGATGTTTCTCCCACCTCCATCGGCACAATTTCCCTACCGCCGCCAGTCACCGCCGCCGCCTTGGAAAGTATTCGTCAGGTGCGCCAACGGCCCGAATTGGTGCAGCGTTTACAGGCCAATAGCCGTTATTTGCGATCGCGCCTCATTGAGCATGAATTCGACCCCATCGGCGAAACCAACGTCGTGCCGGTGATTCTGCCTCCAGAACTAGAGCCGAAGGCCTTTGCCCGTCGCCTCATGGTGGAGCATGGCATTTGGGTATCGCCCATTTGGTTCATTGCCAAGCCCCGCTTACGGATTACTGCCAATGCCCTCCACACCACCGAAGACATTGATCAACTGGTGGCAGCGATGGTGGAAACCCGCGAAGCCCTCTACCCCGTGAAAACAGCTACCCTCACGGCTTAACCCACAATCGCCAATTTGGTATAGGGCTACTCATCGGTAGCCCTATTTTTATTTCAAGATAAAGAATCACGAGAAATTGGCAGTGGGCCGAATTGAGACTGTTATAGTTGAGAAAGAAGCAAGTTTGGGGTGCGTTCCAACTTGGAAACCTCCCTGGGGATCATGGGTGCTCGACAAAATTGTGGTTGAGGGTAAGGAGAGCTTGCGCCTGTGGGTGAAAGTGGTCACTTTCCCCAAGACCACTGGCCTAACCTCAACATTTGCTCTGTTTGTGCTGAAGTGGAAATAACTATGTTCTCGCAACTGCTCCCGGTTCAACCTGTGTTCGCTCAAGAGTCAGCGGCTCCAGCCCCAGACCCAGCAGTCCCAAGCCCAGCGGCAGAGGGTGGCGGGGGTAGTTTGATTTGGATTGGGACAACGGTTGTCCTGATCCTGGTATTGGCGGGGGGGGTAGCTTATACCAAGATCAATATTTACGACAAGTTTCAAAAAGACCTCAAGTTTGAGCGTTATAAAGCCCAGGATTTACAAAAACGCCTGAAGCTGGCCCTGAAAACGATTCAAAAAATGGAGGCGAACCCGGATCTCATCCACTCTCGCGAGTTTAACCTCGATTATTTGCGGTTGCGGATGGATGAAGAGGTGTTTCATTATGCAATTGTTAACCAGATTAAGATTCGGGTTAAACAGTTGATCAGTGTGGCGCTGCGCCCCAGTACGGCAACCCATCAGGTGGGGATTGCCAATACGGGAGGCCGTCAGGTGGATGAAACCTTTGATGTCACCTATGAAACGGAAACGCGGGGCAAACGGACGAAACGGGTCTTGTTCCGCACTCAAATTAAGCTGACGAAACTGCCAACCCAATCCACATCAACGACGATTAACCAAATTATTGATTGTATTGAAAAATTCCTCAGCCCTAATGAGGATCACGACAATTGGCAGCCCACGATTCAGGGACGGGTAGCCAAAATGGATTGGGATCAAAAGGCAAAACCCACACCGCTGTTGGTGTTGGAGCAATCTGGGGATGGGGTAAATGTCAGTTTTCGGACGAATCCGAACCGACGGGCAGATGCACCGCCGCCTGCGCCACCGAAGAGCAGTGGCACCCCGAAGCGGCGATCGCCCTCTACTGATGCTGCGGCCAAGCCCGCCCCTGGGGGAGCGGCTAAGGCCCCGCCTAAATCGCCAAGGGGTGGATCTTCGGCGAAACGATGAGGGGGGAGGGGAATGGGGGATGGGGAATGGTTTAGGGGGTGGCGTGGGCCCGATCGCTAACTTCTTTGAGGTGGCCGTCTTCGAGGTGGACGAGGCGATCAGCAATATCGAGGATGCGATTATCGTGGGTGACGATCAGGCTGGCACAGCCTTGTTCTTTGGCTAATTGTTGAATTAATTCCACCACGGCCCGGCCCGATTGACTATCAAGGGCGGCGGTGGGTTCGTCGGCGAGGATCATTTTGGGATGGCTGACGAGGGCGCGGGCGATCGCCACCCGTTGCTTTTGCCCCCCGGACATTTGGGCGGGATAATAATCAATATGATCCCCCAACCCTACGGCGGTTAACATCGCCGCCGCCTGCGCCTGAGCTTGGCGATGGCTGACGGGGTGAAGTTCGGCGGCCATTTGGACATTTTGGCGAGCGGTGAGGGAGTTGAGTAGGTTATGGCCTTGGAAAATGTAGCCAATATTGCGCCGTAGCCGCACCAATTCCCCTTTGGAGGCCTCCACCAACTCCTGCCCTAAAACGCGAAGCTGACCCTCTTGGGCGGAGCGTAAAGCACCCATGAGCGTCAGTAATGTAGTTTTCCCGGAACCAGAGGGGCCTTTCATTAACACCACTTCCCCCGCTGTCAGGTGAAAGTTGATGTTAAACAGAATTTGCTTACGCAGAGCGCCTGTGCCGTAGTAATGGTTGAGGCGACGAATGGCAACAACTTCATCCATAGGAGGTTAGAAAATATCAGCGGGATCTGCCGCACTCAGTTTGCGCATGGCGATCGCCCCCGACCCTACACACATCACCACCGTCAACAGTAACACGGTGGCCGCTTTGCCCAAGGTCATGGCCATGGGTAGGCTGGTGGCTTGGGCGGTGAGGACATAGAGAATGCTGGAAATGCCCAAACCGGGGGCATAGCCAATGACTGCGAGGATTAAAGCTTGTTGAAACACCACACCGAGAAGGTAGCGATCGCCATAGCCCATGGCCTTCAACGTTGCATATTCCGGCAGGTGATCCGCCACATCGGTATAGAGAATCTGGTAAACAATCACAATACCGACAATAAACCCCATCCCCGCCCCAAGGCTAAAAATAAACCCGATGGCGGTGGCGGTTTGCCAATAGTTTTTTTCAAAATCAATAAACTCCTGACGGGACATCACCATCACATCATTGGGCAGGAGGGTTTTCAATCGGGCAATCACCGGCTCCGGCTCTACCCCCGGATCCAAAACAATCACCCCCATATCAATCACCCCCCGCTGCCGACTGGGAAAAATATTTAAAAAGGTCTGGTCACTAACGAGAATATTGCCATCAGCCCCAAAGGAAGCCCCCAATTCAAACAACTCCAACACCGTTAGCCGTTTCCCCCCCGCTTCCGTTTCCACCAGTTTGCCCGTTGCGAACCAGTCGGGAATCGGGCCAAACTCTGGACGGGAGAGGCGATCGAACAATATGCCATTTTCCCGTTGAATTCGGTGCTGATGTGCAGCGAGGCCGGGAAAATCAAGAACATCATCAACGGGATTAATGCCGATGGCCATAATCGCCCGTGTTGCTTTCGTTTCGGGGTTTTTCCAGAGGGCAAAGTCAAGATAGATCGGGTAAATCGCTGCAACGCCCTCCACGCCCAAACTTTGGTAGAGGCGGCGTTGAGAAAAGGAAGACATGGCAATTAAGGCGGTGGATTCTGGACTCATTAAAAACACATCCCCCTTAACGCGACGATGAAGGACGACGGCACTTTCAAAGAGGGCATCCCGAAAGCCAAATTGCATAAACATCAGTAAATTAGCAAAGCTGATCCCCGCCATGGCGACGAGGAGGCGAATCCGTTCATGGGAGAGTTGGAGCCAGGCTAGGGGGGTTTTCATGGGGTGGAGGCGCGATGAATTTGGGCAATGACTTTGGCATTGGTGAGGCCCGCCACCACTTGACTATCGGCAGCACTGAGTAAAATTTCTACTTCTACCACCCGCACATCTACATCAGCGGCGGGGTTGGTATCAAGGACGGTGCGGCGGCCCACCTGACGACCGATTTTTCCCACCCGGCCTTCGAGGGCTTCACTAAATGTATTGTTTTCGCTGGTAATCGTTGCTTTTTGGTTGAGGGTGATTTGGGTAATTTCGCTTTCATAAACCTCGGCAACGACGACCATTTGATCGGTGCGCCCCAGGTCGAGAATGCCGCTGCCCCCTTCAATGGTTTCCCCCGGTCGGGCATGGATTTTTAAGACTTGGCCGGTGATGGGCGATCGCACAATCCCCAATTCTAAATCTGTCACCGCTTGGCGTACTCGGGCTTCGGCTTGCCCCACCTGGGCGCGGGCTTGGGCCACATCCACGGGGCGCACCTCGGCAATGCGATCGCGATCTGCCTGGGCTTCCCGAATCTGTTGGCTGAGGGTGCTATCGGTTTCCTGGGCTGCCGCCACGGCTTCCGCCAGTTCTTTTTGGGCGGTAATCCAGTCTAATTGCCGTTGATCCCGTTGGGATGCTGAAACCACCCCATCGGCATAGAGGGATTGATAGCGGTTGTATTCGGCTTGGGCGGTGTTGAGGGCGGCTTGCAGGCGTTCCGCTGTGGCTTGGTTGGTGCGGCGCTGTCCCTGCTGTTGGCTGATTAACGTGGCGATCCGGGCTTCAGCGGCTTGAATTTCCCCCCGTTGGGCTCCGGCTTCGACAATATTGAGGGCGGCTTCGGCAACGGTCAACTCCCGGCGGGCGGTTTCTAAGGCAGCTTGGAGGCGTTCGTAATTATCCAGTTGGGCGATGATTTGATCAACGGCAACGCGATCGCCCTCCTCCACCAGTAGCCGCTCCACCTTTGCCCCCCCCAGTGCCGGGGGCGCAGAAACAGCAATCACTTGGCCCAAGGGTTCAATGCGACCAAGAGCGGTAATATCGGGGGCGGGCGCGATGGCCGGCGCTGTCGCTTCAGAAACTTCCGCCGCCGGTTCCCTGAGCAAGGTCAAGGCATACAACACACTTCCCCCCAGGATCGCCAACCCCAAAAGCACCAAACCGATCAGATTTCGATACCGCTTTAACTTGGAAATAGCTGTGTTGCCCTTCACAAAGTCCTTGTTAATCTCCTTGCCCTGTTCATTCTAGGGGAAAAAGAAAGGGGGCGATCGCCCCCTTGCTCAAATCATCACTAATCAATTACCGCCGCAGCATCCCTAGACATCGTAGTAGAGCATAAACTCATAGGGATGGGGCCGCAGGCGCATCGGGTTGATTTCCGCATCGATTTTGTAAGCGATCCAGTTTTCAATGAAATCCGAATTAAATACACCAGTGCTAGTCAAGAATTCTTGATCATTCTTGAGCGCTTCGAGGGCCTCCTCCAAAGAACCCGGCGTACTGGGAATCTTACTCAACTCTTCCGGGCTGAGATCATAGATATCCACATCCAAGGGCGAACCAGGATCGATTTGGCTCTTAATCCCATCAATCCCCGCCAACAACATCACCGCAAAGGCAATATAAGGGTTAGCCGTCGCATCGGGGCAACGGAATTCCAACCGCTTGGCCTTGGGGTTGGGGCCAGATAAAGGAATCCGCACCGAAGCCGAGCGGTTGCCCTGGGAATAGGCCAAGTTCACCGGAGCCTCAAAACCCGGAACCAAACGCTTGTAGGAGTTCACCGAAGGGTTGGTGAAGGCCAAGATCGCCGGAGCGTGCTTGAGAATCCCACCGATATACCACAGCGCCGTTTGGCTCAGGTTGGCATAACCCTCATCACTCCAGAACGTCGGCTCACCATTCTGCCAAATCGATTGGTGGGTGTGCATCCCGGAGCCGTTGTCATTGAACAGCGGCTTGGGCATAAACGTCGCCGTCTTGCCGTACTTCTTCGCCACGTTTTTGACCACATACTTATAAATCATCAAATCGTCAGCGGCCTGGATCATCGTGTTGAACCGCACCCCTAACTCGTTCTGCCCCCCCGTTGCCACTTCATGGTGGTGTTTTTCAATGGGGACATTGCAAGCCTTCATCGTCAGCAGCATTTCCGTGCGGATATCCTGCATCGTGTCCGTGGGAGCAACGGGGAAATAGGCTTCCTTGTAACGGGGTTTGTAGCCCAAGTTCCCACCAGCCTCTTCCCGGCCAGAGTTCCAACGGCCTTCGATGCTGTCAACGTGGTAGTAGCCTTCGTGCTCGTTTTGGTCAAACCGCACATCATCGAACAGGAAAAATTCCGCCTCAGGGCCAAAGTAAGCCGTATCGCCTAGCCCCGTGGTTTTGAGATAATCCACAGCTTTTTGCGCGATGCTGCGGGGGTCACGGGCGTACCATTCGCCGGTGCGGGGTTCCTTGATGCTGCAAATCATGCTCAAGGTTTTGTCTTTGTAGAAGGGATCGATCCAGGCTGTTTTCGGGTCGGGAACCATGGACATATCCGATTCGTTGATGGCTTTCCAGCCACGAATGCTTGACCCATCAAAGGCGACACCATCGACAAAAGAGGCTTCATCAATCTGGTTTTGGTAAAATGAGCAATGTTGCCAGGTTCCCGGCAGGTCAACGAACTTCAAATCGATGATTTCGATACCCTCATCTTGAATCATCTGCAATACTTCTTGCGGTGTCTCTGGCATAAAGTGACTCCTTCTTCGGTTGTTCCGCCTATGTAGATCATCGAAACATCCTAGAAAGCGACTCGATCAGCAGTTGTATTCAGTGTTACAGAATTCAAAGCCGTTGCCTAAATCATTCAAAAAATTACTGGCCGCTTTGGCCACCCTAACTGGGGGCCAAGGGGACTTGTTCTTAACAATTTGCAATATTAGGTGATATTTTATGAAGAAATATATCAATTGTGAGCCTCAGGCCGATTCTCTTGGCGGGGACTGGTTCAGACTGGCCGGTGCTGTGGCATGATGATGCCTTGGTGGGGCCGGATTAAGCTTGCAATCGGCTACCCGTAACAATATTAATAAGATGATTGATTTGGGAGCGCAGTTTCGATGAAAGATGCAGTAACCAGCTTAATAAGAAATTATGATGTGAGCGGCCGTTACTTTGACCGGGCCGCCATGGATGCTTTGCAGTCCTATTTCAAATCCGGCAATGACCGGATTGCGGTGGCGACGATGGTGACAGGTAATGCTGCCGCGATTGTCAAGACCGCTGGGGCGACGCTGTTTGAGACCGTGCCGGAATTACTCCGTCCCGGTGGCAATGCCTATACGACCCGTCGCTATTCTGCCTGTTTGCGGGATATGGACTATTACCTCCGCTATGCCAGTTATGCCTTGGTTGCCGGTGATACTAATGTCCTTGATGAGCGGGTTTTACAGGGGTTGCGGGAAACCTATAACTCTTTAGGGGTTCCGATTGGCCCGACGGTGATGGGGATTCAAATTATGAAGGATGTGGTGAAAGCCATCGCCATGGAAGCGGGGATCGCGGATGTAGGTTTCATTGATGCGCCCTTTGATCATCTGGCGCGGGATCTGGGCGAGAAAAATCTCTAGCCCGTTGGCGCATGATTAGGTAATTGGGGCGCGATCGCATCTTCTTCTTGAAGGGCGATCGCGCCTTTACTTTTGGGTTGGGTAGCTGATGGAGGGGTTATGGAGCCGTTAAATTTATGGGATCAGATTATCGCCCGCAGTGAGGCCGCCTTGAAGATCGGGGCTTTGCAACCAATTCCCACCACCTGGAATTTTGTTGAGCAGGAGGGTTTGGGGTTTTTGGTGCGGGCGTTGGCGAATTTAGTCCGGAAGGAAACCCAGGGGGCAATGAAGCGATCTCAGCAGCCCAACTTTAACCCCTTTCTCCCCTACGAAGAGGATTTATTTGTGGCGGATCTCTCCCCTAGCCATGTTTGTTTGTTGAATAAATTTAATGTGGTGGATCACCACAGTTTGATTGTGACGCGGGGTTTTGAGTCCCAAGATGATTGGTTAACCCTGGCGGATTTTGCGGCGGTGGCGGCGGGGTTGGCAGAAATTGACGGGTTAGCGTTTTATAACGGCGGGACGGCGGCGGGAGCCAGTCAACCCCATAAGCATTTGCAGTTAGTGCCGTTACCTTTGTTGCCGCCGGGTCATGATTTGCCCTTAGATGTGGCGATCGCCGCCATCCCCGACCGCACTGCCCCGAACCCGATCCGCCATTTTCCCTTTCGCCACAGTTTCGCCCCCCTCAAACCGGGGGCCACAGCGGCGGAACTGTTGGCCTGTTATGGCCAATTGTTGACCCAAGCGGGCATTGATTATCAGGGAACCCGCCAAACTGCCCCCCATAACTGGTTAATGACGCGGCGGTGGATGGTGGTGATTCCGCGATCGCAGGATGAATACGCCGGGATCTCCGTCAATTCCCTCGGTTTTGCCGGGACATTATTCGTCAAAAATGCCACCCAACAGCAGCAACTTATCGACATTGGCCCCCTCTCCCTCCTCACCCAGGTCGCCATTCCCCGCTAACTTTCCCCAGGTTGTGGAAAACCATAGGGTATTTTCCACAGGTTTTCCACAGAAAGAACCATTTTATCTGTTTAACCCTTTGATTCGATCCCACAATCTTGCCAATCTGTACAGACTATTAATTTTTGTTAAACTGGGAAGCGATGTAATACAATCTTAGGTTTTTGCCATTTCTGCACAACGCCCGATTAGCCTTCTTAGCAAGTGGACGGATTTCTGTATGACCCAGTTTTTAACACTGACCCCCCATCTGGCTCAGGATCTCCAAACGCTCCAAACCGTTTGGCGTAACCTCAATGCAGAGAGTTGTCCCCATCACTACAATTTTCACCTTCACAGTCGTAGCTCTGATGGCCAACTGATGCCGGAAGATCTGATCGCCCAAGCGGTGCGCATTGGCCTCAAGGGCATGGCGATCACTGACCACCACACCATCGAGGGCTATTATCGCGCCCAAGCCTGGCTCGCATCCCAATCCCTATCACAGGCTCCTCATCTTTGGACAGGGGTAGAAATCACGGCCCAAGTCCATGATACCGATGTCCATATTTTGGGCTATGGTTTCGATCCAGAACACCCGATGATGCAGCCCTATCTTACGGGAGATAGTCCCACGGGCCATATTGCCCAAGGGGCTTTTGTCATTGGGGCGATCCACGAAGCGGGGGGTTTAGCTGTCTTAGCCCACCCGGAACGTTACCGTCGCCCCGCCGCCGAACTGATTCCCGTGGTGGCGCAATGGGGCATTGATGGAGCGGAAACCTATTACAGTTATCGCAAAAGCAATCCTTGGCAAGCGAGTCCGGTGGAAACGGCCCAAGTGAAGGCATTGGCGGAGCAATTCAACCTCTTCCAAACCTGCGGCACTGACACCCACGGCGTAGATCTGTTATTGCGTCTCTAATTCCTCAGAAACCGGGTTTTTGCGAGGGTCTTTGCTGATGATGAGCAGATCCTGCAACCCGGTTTCTCATCTGTTGAAGCTCAGAAACCGGGTTGTTGGGGTTGGCTTGTGGTGAGCATGGGAGATGAAAAAAACCCGGTTTCTCGGTTGAATGAACAGCGATCGCTCTATTCCAGATCACCCCCTACCCCCACCAGTGGCAGGGGAGATTAGAGGCGATCGCCCCTTTCCCCTAAAATCTTAAGAAACATCCCGAAACCATTATGCTGACTTTATCTGAATCAGTTCAGAATTACCGCATCCTAGGAGAAGATGTCAGCGCAACTATTCCTGAACAGATGCTACAGTCATCTAACAAACCCGCACTGAAAGCATTAAGTTTCTTTTCTGGGTGCATGGGCCTCGACTTAGGACTAGAAAAAGAAGGCATCAGCCTGTTACTGGCCTGCGAAACTGACCCCGCCGCCCGCAAAACCATTGAAATCAATCGACCAAAAATTGCACTGATCGGGGATATTCGGGATTACTCAGCCGCAGAAATTCGCCAAAAGGCCCAACTCAGTTCAACCGATGAAATTGATATCATCGTTGGCGGGCCGCCCTGCCAAGCATTCAGCAGTGCCGGCAAGCGTCAAGGATTTAATGATGAGCGCGGCAATGTTTTTTTAACGTTTATTGATTTAATCACGACACTTAAACCCAGATTTGCCATTATTGAAAATGTGCGCGGCCTCCTATCTGCACCCTTAAAACATCGACCTCATCACATGAGAGGGGAAAACTTCCCCGCCTTAGCACAGGATGAACAACGGGGAGGTGCATTGCTGTTTGTGATCCAAATTCTCAAAAATGCAGGCTATAGTATTTCCTTTAATTTGTACAATGCCGCCAACTTTGGATCACCTCAACAACGGGAAAGAGTCGTAATTGCCTGTAATCGTGATGGGGAAAAACTTCCCTACCTTACCCCCACCCATGCCGACAAAGGGTTATATGGACTGCCCTCATGGAAAACGTTGCGGGAAGCGGTAGATAGTCTTCCTCAGGATGGACATCATTTTGTTAAGTTTCCGGAAAAACGGCTGAAGTATTATCGCCTGCTGAAACCTGGACAATATTGGCGAGATTTACCCGAAGCCCTACATCAAGAAGCAATGGGATCTTCTTATCATGCAGGAGGTGGAAAAACCGGTTTTTATCGTCGGCTTGCTTGGGATAAACCGGCTCCAACCTTACTCACTCATCCAGCGATGCCGGCCACGGATCTCGCCCATCCTGAAGCGGATCGACCCTTAAGTATTGAAGAATATAAACGCATACAAGAATTCCCCGATGATTGGCTGATTGCCGGTAATTTACTGGAACAATATCGACAGGTGGGTAATGCTGTCCCTTGCTCTTTGGGAAGGGCGATCGCCCGAATGTTGCTCTCTCACATCCAGGGTGAAGCACCAACTATTTACCCAAATTTTCCCTATTCCCGCTACCATAAAACTGATGATATTAGTTGGATACAGGATGTCAATTTTGTTCAAAAAACATCGGTAAAACAACTATCTTTAAACTTGGTTTTATGAATCTGAAAAATCTTGCCAAGGATTATCAGCCTCAATAGCTAAGGCATCGGGATTTCCCATTAAAACTTGTTGAACAAAGGCGGAAAAATTTTCCTCTGAAAAGCGATCTGTATCATACTTATCGTTAAAATATGACCATCGATAGGAGCCTGTTCTGGCATCCACTCGATACCATTTTTCGATAGGTTGATTAATCCGTACTCTAGAAGATGAACTATTTTCTGAGTTGCTGCGGTTTTTAACCTGTAAGAGGGAGCCATCAAGATGGCAAAAATCTACGTGGCGCACCGATTCTCCCCAACAACAACACCAACCATAATCTGCAAGTTGAACGGCTAAAAATTCCTCTAATAGGAGTCCCTGAATATTTTCAGCAGACATCGATAGCCGATGGGCATATTTGATCTGTTCAAGATGCTCCGTTGTTAGTCCCGTCAATCGAGCATTAATGATTATACTGATAATTGGATCGGCAACTGTGCCGGGAGGTTGAGAGATTCGTCTTGAAATTCGATTTCCATGACCCCTTTTGTACTTCTTCAACCAAGCATTGGCTAACATTTTAGAGGTGTCTGCTTTCAAGGTTGGAGCAAGACCTGGATTTCTGTAGCAGGCTGTTAAAATTGTTCGGTGCGATGCAAGCAATTGCTGATCTTGTTCAAAGAACGCATCTTTAAAAATCTTCAAAAATTCTTCTTCAGAATGTGAAGTGCTAATCATTGCATCAAAATTTACAGACATTTAATTTCACTAAAGAGGACAAGATTTTCATGAAATGTCGTAGTAGTGTAGGGTGCGTATTCCAGCGTAACATCTTAGGCCACCTCCGGGGGGTTCACCGATTCGAGAAAAGCGATCGCTGTATAGTCCCCAGGAGGAAGATCAGGAAACTGAGCATCTGCCCAACGCCAGTTTACAGGTTTCTGATCAATCAGGGTTCCGTCCTGTTGTAGGATTGCAACGAAGAGATTGCCTTGGTTAGATGCCATCGCATAACCGTCCAGGGTAAACGCATCAAAATTGGTATAAATTGTACTTGACAAAAGAGCCAGAGCTTAAAATGCCCTTAAAAGCAGGTCTATCATGGGTTTCTGATTTATCCACTTGTCCTCACTGTAGGACAATG